>Ga0187894_10000447_pt1 | contig 55600 bp, 56 predicted proteins | sample GBC1701081metaG_FD_136650 | JGI IMG/M metagenome (GOLD analysis project Ga0187894, IMG submission 136650) | White microbial mat communities from a lava cave in the Kipuka Kanohina Cave System on the Island of Hawaii, USA - GBC170108-1 metaG ...
CCATGGCCCGGGTGCCCACATACCATCTGATGGCTAACAGCGCCTTGCAGCCGACCGCCGCAAGCGTACCGCTTGCGGTGCCCTCGTCGCTCCGCTCCTCGGCGGCGGCTGAAGGCGAACGTTGGATGGACAGGTGATCTGTGGCGCGAGTCGGAACGGTTGCGAGCGTGCTCGTGGCTGCTGGGTGTCTTCTCGGCCTAGGGGTCATTGGTGAGCGCTGGCTCCATAGGGCCGGTTACCGCAACATGCGCACATGCCTCGACCTGAAGCCAGGTATTACTTCCAGTGATCTGCGAGCCAAGTTGGGCGAGCCAAGGGTGGTCGAGCGTGCGGGTGAAACGTGGTGGTACTTCGAGTCGCCATGGGTCGCTGCTGCACCCATTCGAGCTCGGGTAGAAGCGCAGTCAGGCGAAGTCGTCGCGCTCAGCTGTGACGAGAGTCAGCGTTGGTAGCTAATCCTGGGAGCGGTCGTTGTGGCGCCATCGGAATTCGGCGATTCGGGCACCCATGTTGGTAGCTAGGTCGCTCGTGCCATCCAACTCCGGCGTGCAGCGGACGGTCAACGCGCCTTCGTATGGGACATCCAGGTCGAAGCGGCGGTTGCGCGTTGCCCGCCGCTGACGCATGCGTTGGGCGCGAATGCAACATAACCGTACATACAGGGAGTGAATTACATGGACGTAACTAATAGAGGTCGCCAGGTCCTTGTCCACGGCTTGGTGCTGATTCTGGTCGGTCTGGGATGGGGTCTCGTGGTGCCGCGCACCCCCTTCCCACGACTCGCTTTGGGCGCTCATATTCAATTGGTCACGAACGGGATGCTGTTTGTTGTAATGGCTCTGCTCCTCCTTGCAGTTCCTAACAATGTGGGCCCCCGTGCAGTCTTGGTCATGTTGGTGGCGGCCTGCCTGACGTGGATCATGGCCCTCTCTGAAATCGCCAATTCCTGGTGGGGAACCACTCAAGTACTTCCTCTGGCAGCGCAGCAGGCCGGTGCAACGGGAGGTGCCGCGTGGCAGGAACTGGTCGTGAAACTGGCACATATTGGCGCAGCCTTGGCGTTGATCGTTGCATGGGCGCTTCTTGTTAAAGGCTTTCTAAAAAAGCCATCGCCTTAGCAGGAGGAATCATGGGCGCCGCCCAACCAGGCGTTCAAGCCGACCGGTCATGAAAAGCCATGGCCGTCGGCTTAACTTAGGCGTTAGTCGCCAAGTATTTACCGTAGATCTGGAACCGTTGAATGCAATTTGAGTGGGATCGTGAAAAGGCCAAGCGGAATCTTCAGAAGCACAGGGTGTCCTTTGACGAAGCCGTGACCGTGTTTTATGATCCCTTGTCGGCCACCTTCGATGATCCCGATCACTCCGTCGGCGAGCGCAGGCTCATCGCGGTCGGCTATTCCGCACGCGGAAGGCTATTAGCCGTTTCACACACTGAGCGCGGCAGGGCTGTACATATCTTCAGCGCACGACCTGCGACGCGACACGAGAGGAAGCGACATGAAACGTAAGATTGAAGTTTCCCGCGATGACCTCCGCCCCGAATACACCTTCGACTATGCGAAGGCGGTTCGGGGGAAATATTATCGGCGCCTCCTAAAGGCAGGGGCGAATGTCGTCGTTCTTGAGCCTGATGTCGCCAAGGTCTTCCGCGATTCGACAACGGTGAACGATGCATTGCGCTCCCTCCTGAAGGTGGCACATTCCTCTCGACGTCTCACTACCCGCTCAAGCCAGACGGCGCGAAAGCACACCGCCGCTTAGCGGAGGCACGTTAGATCCAAACAGGATCCCACTATATTGGTAGTTCGAAGAACCGTTTCCACCTGGCCTACGGTGACCAGCGATGTTGGCGCGCGGCACCGTTTCGAATTTACGCCTGCCGTTCCGGATTCCTCGCCGCCGACACCGCCCGTGCGAACGCCAGCAGGCTCGAACGCTCCTCGTCGTCCAAGGCCAACAGGAGATGTGCCTCTTCACCGTGCATGAGGCGCAGGCTGAGGAACGGTTCCTCACGGCGTTTTTCTTTATTGTCCCACATCGCATCGATCACCTGAACTTTGTCCAGTTGCCCGACCGACATCACGTCGTAGCGAAAATACGAATCGCCGATGACCATGTCGAACACCACATTGCCGGAAGTGAGGAGCACTAGATTAAAGCGTCCCTGATCTTCGTAGCCCTCCGGCAAAAACTTGTTGATGTGGCAGAGCGCGACCTTGCGATCCCCTAGGGCTGCGCGGATTTTCTCCTTCAACGCTGGGTAATCGATCTGCATGGACTTTTCATCAAGACCCGTCGCCGCTGCAGCGGCATTTTGAGCCTTTTGAAAAACCTCATCCGCTGACATCAACCCTGCCATATGTGTATTCCTTTCATCCGAACCGTATTTAGCTTGCGGTATGCCAAGCCTTTACGGCTCTGGCTACGCCGACCAATCCAAGGCCGGCCCACGCAAACTCCAAGAAAATGAATCCGACCCGACGATGTTCAACGCGAGGTATCCCGCGTTCAGTTCACGCCAGACCCCTCCCTGGATCAGGCCATAGGCCGACAGCACCATCAGGGCGCCCAGCACGGAAATCAACTGCAACAGCATCACGCACCTCGTCGGAACTTCGATCAGGCACACAACGAACTGTGTACCGTAACTGGCCACCCGTCCAAATTTCAAGAGGATCTTCGCAGAAGATGCCGGTTACTTGGCGGGCAGATGATGGGAAAACCGCGTGGCACCGGCCTCGTCGAGGACAGTGACGTCGAAGGAGGACTTGGTGACTCGAATGAGACCAAAATTGAAGTACCCTCCTTCATTGATCAATGTGGTCGGGCGTAATCCCGCACTTGGCATCGTCAGTCGACCAGGCGCGGCAGACAACGGACCAGCCATAAACTCATGGAAGTCAGGAGTCCCGTCACCGTTCGGATCGTACGCATTCGCTTGCACATAGTGGACATCGCCGGCCAGGAACACCACGTTCTTCACCTTCCGCCCGAGAATGGTATCAACAAGCACCTGCCGCTCCCGTTCAAACCCTGGACTGCCGGGCCCTCCGGCCCATCCATCGTTCCCAGGGACGGCTACGCCTCCTCTCTTTGGAATGGACAGAGGCACCGTGGTCACAATCACTTTCCACGTCGCTGTTGACTCGATGAGCCCGCTCAGCAACCATTGAAGCTGCCTCTCTCCCAACATCGTCTTCGCCGGGCCGTCCTGATCAGCATTTCGGCTCCGATACTGCCGGGTATCGAGGATGAACAGCTCAAGGTCCGCCCCAGCACGCACCGTTCGATAGAGTCGATGGGGATCGTCGGGCGCCTCGCGTATCGGCCAATATTCGCGCAAAGCCTGACGTCCCGCTGGCATCTGGCTGTCAAAGGGCCCTGCAAAGTTATTCCTCACTTCATGATCATCCCAGATGACATAGACCGGAACGCTGGCGAGAAACCGCCGCAAAGCCTCCGCACCTCTTTGGTCGCGATGACGAGCACGATACTCGGCCAGGGTCGTCGCCAAAAAGTCAGCTCCCGGCTCGTTCGGAGGCGACGGGCACAGGTGGTCTGCGTACATCGTATCGCCGAGAAACAGAAAGAAATCGAGCTGCTGGGCGCGCATCACATCGAAGATAGGGTAGCCGGCAGCGCCACGCCGGCAGCGCCCCTTGCCACCAAGATCCCCGCTCCAGGCAAAGGTGACCGGGACCGAATTCGCGGCATCCGGCAAGGTCGTGAACTCCCCGCGCGTCGCCAGGGTCAGCGCCTCTCTCTGTGCTTGACCGGCCAATACGTGATAGCGATAGCGCGTTGCAGAGGCGAGGCCGTCCAGGGGAATCGTCAAGGTGTAGTCGCGGTCGGCATTGGTGACAAATACCGCCGTTCGTGTAGCCGGCGATCTGATCGTCGCCATCTTCGACATGAGTTCCCAAGCCGCAACCGAAGCCCATTCAATTTGCACCGCCTGGGACCCCTCTGTCCTGATCCACAACAGCGCCGATTGGCTCGTGACGTCTCCGACCGCAATGCCTTGAGGTAGCGGATTCGCGCCTGTCGCGGCAACAGGAGCCACGCCTTCAGCAAAGGAACTCCCTGGCAGAAGCTCCTCACGTGACGTTGACACGCAACTGGACACAGTTGGTATCGAAGCAAGGAGAAGAAAGAGCAGAGGGAACTGACGCATCGTGTAGATTGGCTTACCGGAATGGGGTCCCTGCGTCAAGCAGTTGAAAATCAGCCCCGCCGACCTGCATACTATGCAAGGAAACGGAGCATGAGATGCACGATCAGACCTGCCTAATCATAGGCTGCCAAGCCAAAGTCTATGCCCCAGCCGGCACGCACAGCATCTGCAGGGAGCACTTCCTCAACTATCTCACCTGGCGCCGCCGCAAAGGTCCACAGATGTTCATGAAATATGCCGGGATGACGATGGAAGAACGAGACCCCTACGTCGCCGAGTGGGCCAACACCATCCGCGTTGAAGAAATCCCCACCGCCTCAGCGCCAAAATCCTAACGCTCCACGCCATTACATAAGGAATCTGGTCCTGCCACCTTACTCCTTCGAATTCGCCGCCTTGACGGCAATAGGTGCACTCAAATGAAGAGGTGGAATGTTCAAGATGCGCCACTCTGAGGTGTGGGTCATCAGGAGGGCGACACCCCGTTTCCCGTCACGCGTAGCAGTCCCCTTGATTTCATACACAAACGCAATGTACGAGCCGTTTGGAGCAGGAACAAGATCATACCAGCCTCCGCCAGATTCACCAGGGGAATAACGAAGAGGCCATCCCCACTGTTCAATTTCTCCTTGCACGGTTTTCCTGAACAGCGATGTGCCAGGCCGTGCCCCTTTAAAATATAAATTTCCAGTCTTATCGACGGATGGTGTACTGGCATCCGCTACCTCAGTCAGTATCGGTTCAGGCAGCGTGGTCATGCCGCGTTGGATTCGATACACCGAACTGCTGTTATATTTTTTCTCATATGCCGTCATGGACTGCGCATATTCTTTCGGTCCCCAAGCCCCCACCAACATTTCGCCCTGCGCTAGATATTGCAGTTTGTTACGGGAGAAAAATGCAAATGGTCCCGCGTACAGGCTGTCTTGGCCGGTATTTAGATTGACCTCCCACACATCGAACTGGCTGGAGAACGACTTGCTCCCAGGCGGCCTTAACGTCGCTCGCCAATAGGCTACTCGCATTTCGTCCGGAGACATGATCGGTGCCACTTTGTCACCTTTTGCCAACGGCAAGACTTTGAAATCCGTGCCGTCGGTCTTCATCAACACAATTTCTGAATTTTCATAGGCCTGACGAACCTTATCTTCACTGACACCAATTTTCGGCACACGGCTCATCAGCACATAATTACCCTGAGGCGAGAAACTTGCCGTTGAGTAGACGTATCCGGCTGGAAGTGCATACCGTTGCAGATTCTTTGTCGTGAGGTAATAGCGCAAGACATAGCAGTCACCGGCGGGGTCCAACTTAGGGTCATAAACGCATTCAGTAAAAATCAGTTCTTGGCCATTGGGGTGTACACTGATTTCGCGGAAATCTCTCCCTTTCGCTGAATCAGCTTCAAATGGAGACGCATCCGATTGGTTTACAGCTTGTTGCCCACCTTGTGCTGAACTCGTGCATACTCCTATCGGGAGGACACTAAGTAGAATGGGCAGTATCCACTTGTTGAAGGCGGTGAAATGACGTGGCACGAAATGTTCCCATCTGTTGGCTGCCTTACCACTCGACATTACGCATGCATTCAAAGAAATTCTTCCTGAAGGCTAACGCAAAGCGGATAGGTCGTCAAAAGAAACAGCGGTTTAAACGCAGGCGAAAGGTTCCCTCACTGCGCCCATTGAACGATCCTTTCTCCCCCACCCCTAAAACAATGGGATGAGACGGTTCCTCTCTCCACTGCGCGCATCCAACGAGGGCCTTCTGAGGCCAAGCATTGCGCGATCCCCCCTACTTCTTAAGGTCATAGGCTGAATGGTTCCCCCACTGCGCCCGTCGGACGAGCACTCTGCTCTTTCTCTTTCCACCCTCTCAATGGGGGAGTGGCCTGCCAGCTCTCAACGTGCGCGCGTCGATCGAGGTCCTTCTGAGGGCGCGCGATCCGCGAGCACAGGGAGCGGCAGGCCGCTACCCCATCACCGCCGAACCATGATGATGAATCATCAACCACTCATCCCCGATAAGCTCGAAGAGATTCGTGGCTAACACCTTTGCCTGTTGCGGTTCGTCAGATTGATGGGTGGTAATGTTCTCCACGCAGACGACCCAGGCCATATCGCCGGCCACCTGCACCGTCACGTCGGTAAGCTCGAACGTCATAGAAAAGGTATTATTAAAGATCAAGATCCACGAGTCGCGCACACGTGGCCAGCCAGACCGCAACGTCCAGCCGGGATGGATGCAAGTCACGTATTCCTGGTGCGCCCAAATCTTATCCATCTCGTCGATGTCGAGGTTGCCGAACGCGGCATAGAACGCGTGGTTCGCATTGCTTACTTCTTCGATTCGATCTTCCAGCATGCGCGATATCATACTGCAATCACGGAGACGAGGGCGAGGGGGAGAATGGAGGGTGGGAAAAGCAGAAAGTACTCGATATTATGAGGCTGCTCAAAAAGGCCAGACTTCTCACCCGCCCAACCCCGGCGCGCCGAGACGCGCCTTATCCCAAGCAAGGCCGCAGCGGTTTTTCACACTCTCTCTAAAGGGTGGCCTGGTCGATCCTCGATTGCGCGCGTCGAACAATATTAATGATCCTTCCAAGCTCGCTCGTTATCTCTTCAGGGATGGGGGCTGATTGATCCTCCACTGCGCGCTACGTTCTCACCCGCCACCCACTGGCACGCCGAGACGTGCCATTAGCCCGGGCGAGGGCCTTCCAATCCTCTTCATCTTTCGTTAAGGGAGTGGCCAAGGCTGCCCTTTACTGCGCGCATCGAACGAGCACAGTTTCACCGTGCGCGTTCTGCGAGCAAGAAGGGCACCTGGCCGCTCCCTCCCCATCCTTCTGAGTCCTCGCGTTGCGCGAGCACAGAAGATCATCAGGCTCCATCCCTCCCTCTGTTCCGCGAGCAGGAGGACGACCAGGCTACCCTTTCCTTCCTTTTTCAGCAGCCTCCTATTTCGTGAGCCGGGACGTTTGCCGATCCACCACCCAGACTCCGGCCAGGATCAGCGCGATGCCGAGGATTTCGCTCGTGCCCACTGCTTCTTTCAACAGCACCGCAGACAGGACGACGGCGGCCACAGGAGTCAGATTGCCAAGGACGGAAGCGCGCGAGGGCCCAATTCCCTTCACGCCGTAGAGCCAGGCTTGTTGCGCGATGGCCGTGGCGAACAGGACCAGATACCCCAGCGCCATCCAGTCCGCCGGCGTCACGGACCCGAGTCCTGCATCCAGCATCTTACGATCCGTCCACAACAGAGGAATTTGGAGGATGGTGGCGACGAGCAGCGTCGTCCAATTGACGGTTAAGGCCGAGTGGCGCTCCATGAGCTGCCGGCTGCCGATACTGTAGAGGGCCCAGCTCACCACGCCGAGAAAGACCAGCAGGCTGCCGAGCAACGGCCGATCGCCCGCGGCCTGGAACCCCGCCACGGAGACCAACCCCACCCCTGCGAAGGACAGGAGACCGCCCGCCCACACGGCGCGCAACGGGACATCGTGAATCAACAGCGCCGAGAGCAGCGCGGTCACCACCGGACTCGATCCGATGATCACTCCGCCCACGGCTCCGCTCACATACTTGAGCCCCATGAGAATGAGCAGGTGGTTGCCCAATACGCCGAGCCCGAGCAGCCCCAGCCTACGCACATCCGCTTTGTTCAGCTTGGCCAAGGTGCCTTCTTGCCACCACCACGTGGCCAGAAGGATCGCCAACCCGCCGATGTCCCGCAGGACCGAAGCTTCAACAGCTGAGAACCCACTCAGGGCCAGCTTCTGGGCCACGATCGACCCGCCCCAGAGCACAGCGGCAGCGATGACCGCACCATAAGCCAGACGGCTTGTCTGAGGTGTCATAGGCAGTGGATACAGTCCTTGTTAACGGGCATCAAGCAGTTTGCATTCATGACTGGGGTCTAATCACCAAGACTCCATCCCGGATCGTCACCAGCACCGCTGCGACACGCGAATCGATTGCGACCACTCGATTCAGCTCTTGAATGGCCGCCGTCTTCTCATCCGGCGCCGGTTGTTTCAGTACATCCCCATCCCACAGGACGTTATCGATGAGAATCAGTCCACATGGCGACACAAGATCGAGCGCCCGCCGGTAGTAATTCACATAGTTGATTTTGTCGGCGTCGATGAAGATCAGATCGAACGGTCCCTTGAGGTGCCGCATCGTATCGAGCGCCGGCCCCATGCGGACCTCGATCTTCTTACCGATTGGTGACCGCGCGAAATACTGGCGCGCGAGAGCGGCTGAATTCTCATCGATCTCGCACGTAAGCACAGTCCCACCCGCCGGTAACGCTTCCGCAAAACAGAGCGCACTATAGCCGGTGAACATGCCGATCTCCAGCACGCTGGTCGCCTGCACTAGCTGCGTCATCATCTTCAGAAAGGCCCCTTCGAGCGGCCCGACGATCATCTGCGGCGACTCCATCCGCCGCTGAGTCTCTTCCCGCAAGGCTCGACAGAGGTCCGACTCCGGCATGGAGTGGGCCTGAGCATAGGCCTCGATGTCAGCTGATACGAGTCGATTCATCGCTCTGAGTAGCCATTGGTTTGAAAATGGATGGTTCGTTGCGTACACTGCATGACAGGATGCTGATCGGCGCGATCATAGCATGACGGTTCCTAGCCCGCATTATTCATGAGGGTTCGTGAATAATGCGGGCTGAAGGAGACATTCGATTGTGAAAACCCTGAAGACTGTGGAAGACTTGACGACCCGACTCTTGGAGATCCAGCGCATTAACAGCGCGGCCTTGCTTCTCTCGTGGGATCAAGAAACCTACATGCCGGCCGGCGGGGGCGAGGCTCGAGCCGAGCAGATTTCGACGCTACAAGGCATCGCACACCAGAAGCTCATCTCGCCGGAAATTGAACGGTTGCTCGCCGCCTGGGTTGATCCAGAGACCGGTGAGACTCGTGACAGCCCCGGGGAAGCCTGGGACGAGCCCGCTCGATCATTGCTCCGCGAAGTATGGCGTGACTATAGCCGCGCGAAAAAGCTTCCCTCCGATTTTGTCATGACACTCAGCCGGGAATGTTCGCTGGCGCAGCAAGTGTGGGCCGAGGCTAAAGACAATCACGCCTTCTCGCAATTTCTCCCAAATCTCCGGACGGTCCTGTCACTCAAGCGAGAAGAGACCGAGTACCTCGGCTACCGAGACTCGCCATATAATGCCTTACTCGATGTGTACGAGCCGGACTCTACCATCGCAGCATTGCGTCCGTTGTTCGCACAAATCAAGGGCCGTCTCGTTCCGCTGCTTAAAAAAATTCAGCAGAGTTCGGTCCAAATTAACGACACAATTTTATTTCACACCTTCGATCAGGCGCGCCAGCTGGAGTTCGGCCGGATGGTTTTGATCGCCATGGGGTACGACTTCGAACGGGGGCGCCTCGACCTGTCGGCGCACCCCTTCACGACGTCATTTCATCCGACGGATGTACGTGTCACCACCCGTGTGCACGAACACGATCTCCAATCCTGTCTGTTCAGTTGTATCCATGAAGGGGGCCATGGGCTGTACGACCAGGGCCTTGATCCCCGCTACTTCGGCACACCGCTGGGCGATTCGGTCTCGCTCGGCATTCATGAGAGCCAATCGCGCATGTGGGAAAACTGCGTGGGCCGGTCGCGGTCGTTCTGGCGCTTCTTTTACCCTATGCTTCAGCAAACCTTTCATCATCAATTGCGTGCCCTCGATGGGGAACAATTCTACGCGGCCATCAATCGCGTGAAGCCGTCGCTGATTCGGGTCGAGGCCGATGAGCTCACCTACAATCTCCACATCATGCTGCGGTTTGAAATCGAACAAGATCTCATCGAAGGTCGGACACGCCCGGAGGACTTGCCGGGTATCTGGAACCAGAAAATGGAGGAATACCTGGGCATCGTCCCCTCGAACGATGCGGAAGGCGTGCTGCAAGACGTGCACTGGTCGTTAGGCGCCTTCGGCTATTTCCCGACGTACACGCTCGGAAATCTCTACTCCGTTCAATTCTATGAGCAGGCCAAACTGGAGATCCCGCATCTGGAGGATGAAATTGCGGCAGGACAACTGATGGTGCTGCAACGTTGGCTCGGACAGAAGATTCATCGCTGGGGCCGAATGTTCACGCCAGACCATCTTGCCCAACGCGTGACGGGAAAGAGCCTCGACCCTGAACCGTTCTTGTCCTATGTGGAGCGGAAGTATGGCGAGCTTTACAAGCTTTAGGTGAGCGACGCGGTGCGAGTTGCGACTCTGGGATCCTGAGTTCTTGAGGCAAATTCAACATTCAAAATTCAACATTCGCAGGCTCCTAGCCTGTGTCAGTATCCCATCGCCTGATTGAGCTTGGCCAGCACCGTGGCGGTCAACGTGAACTCCGCCTGCACCTCGATGCGAGACGGCATTAAGAGCGTCGTGTGAAAGACAATATCGCGGATCGGGATCTTGAACTCCGGTTGCTGCGGGGTACTCAATTCGACTGACTCGACCGATTGGGTGATCGTCCCGCTGTCCTGTGGACCGTAGGCCGTCACCACCGCCTTCAGAATCTCCGCGACTTTCTCGTTCGTCTCAACCCCCTCAATGCCTTTCTCCAGCAACGGAATGACCTCTTCCTGCGCCTGGACCGACAGCGTGAAGTATTCTACTCGTTCTTTCCGGCGCAGCGACATCAGGTCGTTATCGAGATCTTTGCTGAAAGCCCCATAGGCAAACCGAAAGAATTCAAATTGAAAGCCTTTCACGCCCTTGCCGAACATCTGCAGCTCGCACAGAAAGCACAGTTGCTGCAGCTTTACGTCGCTGAGCAGCCCGTGGGGCTCTGTCAGATGCAGAACATAGAGCAGGAGGGCGCGGTCGACAGTAATCTGATTGGGTTTCCGCATGCCGGTCGTACTTCCATCGTTCCGCCTTTTATCTGAAGGGAGCACTATAGACAGCCCCTCAGAACTCCGTCAATTCCTCAATCTGTGCTGCTCTCGCACGGCCCCCCTTGACCAGTCGGGCAGTTTCGTCTTTAATGAGACCCATCGGAGGCCCGTCATGGCAAATAAGCATGTGCAGGAAATGGCGGCTCTGAAGGAGCACCTGGGCAAGCATCAGCTCAAGCTCACCCGTCAACGTGAAATGATTCTGAGCGCGTTCCTCCGGCAAGAGCACATTACCGCGGAGGCCATGTATCACCAGCTGGCTAAGTCCGATCCTCACCTTGGACTCGCGACAATCTACCGAACGCTCAATCTATTCTGCGATGCCGGACTCGCACAAGCCCGGCACTTCGGCTCTCAGACAAAGTACGACAACGTCTCGCACAAGGGCCACCACGATCACCTCATCTGCACCGGGTGCGAGAAGATCGTGGAATTTGAGAACGAGGAAATTGAGCGACTCCAGGAAGAAGTGGCTGCCCGGAACGGATTTACCATTAAAACCCACCGACTTGAGCTCTACGGCCTCTGTTCTCGCTGCCGTCATTGACGAACCTGCCTTATTTTAGTATCATTTTGAGACAGCTTATCAATTTCAATTCCATAAGGACCTCTTCATGTCAATCGTATGCTCCCTGCCTATATTGCACCGGACAATTTTCTCAGGTCTCCTTTTACTCGTCGCCGCAGGATTCTTCGTATCTTCTGCCCCGGCCGCAGATCAACTCACGATCTACTCCGGTCGCGGAGAACGACTCATCAAGCCGGTGCTCGACGCCTTTACAGCAAAAACCGGCATTCAAATCGAGCTGTTGTCGTCCGGGACGACAGAATTGGTCAATCGACTAAAAGCTGAAGGTGACAGCACGTCGGCAGATCTCCTGATCACCAACGACGCCGGCAGCCTGGAACTGGCCCGAACAGCCGGCCTCCTCCACCCCTTGAACATGCGGGAAATTGAACGAGCCATCCCGGCGCAGTTTCGCGCACCCGATAATGCTTGGGTGGGGCTCTCTGGGCGATTCTGGATCGTGGCGTACAACAGCACGATGGTGAAGCCGGATCAAGTGAAGTCGCTCTTCGACCTCGCCGATCCAAAATGGAAAGATAAGATTGCGATTCCGAATTCCGGCAGCGAGTATCTGCAAGCAGGCGTGTCGGTCATCCGCGCCACGTATGGAGACGAGAAGACCAGGCAGTTCCTGCAAGGAATCAAAACCAATGCGGACAGCCAGGTCTACCAGAAAAGTTCGCAGATCGTGGATGCCGTCGCCAAGGGGCAAGTCGCGCTGGGTATCGTGAATCACTACTACGTCTATCGGCACTTGGCCACGCAGCCTGACGCGCCGATCGCGGTGGTGATGCCGGACCAGCAAGAGGGCGGCATGGGGGCGATCATGAACGTGGCCGGCGTCGGCGTCATCAAGTCGACGAAGCACCTCGACAACGCAAAGCTGCTCGTAGAATTCTTAGTCGCTCAAGCGGGGCAGAAGTTATTTGCGGATCTCGACAAGGAATATCCTCTCCACCAGGACGTGAAGGCGGACCCGGCACTCGTGGAACGGAAGAGTTTCCGCGCGGCTTTGGTCCCCCTCACCAAACTGGCCGAACTGCGCGAGCCGACCCTCACCCTGATTGAACAAGTGGGTCTCCGGTAACTCAAAGGGACCCATCGTGAGCACAATTCGCCAACAACTTGCTTCGCCGCTGCAACTCGTCGTCCTGGCCAGTGCGGGAATCATCCTGCTCCCGCTCGGCTATGTCACTGCACAAGCCCTCTCGGCCGATCCGGTCGTCTGGAGCCGTTTGTGGGCGACCCGCATTCCCGAGTTGCTGTTCAACACCATCTCCCTGGCCGCCAGCGTGGCGGTCATCACGTTGGTCCTGGGCGTCTCGACCGCCTGGCTGGTCACACGCGTGGAATTTCCCGGTCGCCGGCTGTGGGAAGGCGCCTTGGTCCTTCCGTTGGCGATGCCGACCTACGTGCTGGCCTATGTCTATTCCTACCTATTGGGATTCGGCGGCCCCGTCGAGCATCTCTGGCAACTAGTGGCCGGCCCCCAGACCAGAATCTTTTCTCCCCATAGTTATTGGGGTGCGACGCTCGTCATGGCGTTGGATACGTTTCCCTTTGTCTATCTCCTAAGCCGCAGTGCCCTCCTCAGTATGAACGTGTCGTTCGAAGAGGTGGCACGGGCCAGCGGTGTCTCCCGTCTCTCGACCCTCCGGCGCGTGACGCTGCCCCTGATGCGCCCCTCGATTGCCGCCGGGGTTGCGCTCGTCATCTTGTACGTCGTGTCGGACTTCGGTGCGGTGTCATTGCTTCGCTACCAGACGCTCACCTATGCCGTGTTCCAGCAGATGACTGGGCGGTCCGACAATACCGCGGCGAGCATCTTGAGCCTCCTGCTGGTCGGGCTCGCGCTGATTTTCCTGATCACTGAACGGTGGTTCCGACAACGGAGCCGGTTTTACCAGACCGCAGGCCACTACAGGGCTCCGCAACGGCACCAATATGGCTGGCTTGGCACCGTCGCCGTCACCGGTTATCTCGGATTGATCGTCGGCGCGGCCTTCGCACTCCCAGCCTCGCTATTGGTTCAATGGAGCCTGTCGCCCGAGGCGCAGGCAACGCTCGACAGCCGGTTCTTCGGCTTCGTCTGGAACAGCGGAGTCCTGGCCGCCAGCGCCGCTACCGGCGGCGTGTTGATCGGCTTGCCGCTTGCCTACCTCGCCAGCCGCCGCCCGACTATGCTGAATCTGGGCTGCCTGCAAGCCGCCTATGCCGGCTATGTGCTTCCAGGACCGGTGGCGGCACTGGCCGTCCTTGTCCTCTTTACCAAACTAGCCCCTGTTTTCTATGGCTCGGTGCTGATCCTTATCGTGGCCTACGTGATCCACTTTCTCCCGGCCGGGCTCCAGTCTCTGGAGCCAGCGCTCCAGCACATTTCGCCAAATCTGGAAGAGGTCGCGCGCACACTCGGCCTTGGAATGCGTGACACCTGGCGACGGGTGACGCTGCCACTCGTCAGGAACGGATTTATCGTGGCCTGGGTCTTGATATTCCTTCAGACAATGAAAGAACTACCTGCGACTCTCTTGTTGCGGCCGGTGGGATTCGACACTTTGGCCATTCGCGTCTGGATGGAAGCGAGCGAGGAGTATTATCAGCTTGCCGCCCCCTCAGCACTCCTAATCGTCTTACTGAGTCTCCCGGCACTGGCCTTACTAGTTTCGAAAGATTGGCGCGCCGCCTAGAGGAAGGATCGTGATTCAGTGACATTAGACCGCTCCACCGCACCAACCCCCTCACGGGAAGCCACGTTCCAGGACAACCTCTTTGCACCGGCCTCCTCGGTCTTGGAACTGCGCGATGTTTCCTGCGCCTACGAAACCGGACTTCCCGCTGTCCAGGGAATTTCGTTCGCGGCACGAGAAGGGGAAATTCTCTGCCTTCTTGGCCCTTCAGGATGTGGGAAGACGACAATTCTGCGGGCGATCGCAGGATTTGAACCGGTTCGCTCCGGCCAACTTTTCTTATCGGGCCAACTCGTGTCGTCGCCGGACGTGATGATCCCTACGGAGAACCGGCATGTCGGGATGGTCTTTCAAGAGTATGCGCTGTTTCCCCACTTGCGCGTTCAGGACAACATCGCCTTTGGGCTCTCTCACCTCGCCCGAAGCGAACGCGCCGTGCGGGTCCAGGAAATGCTGCGCCTCACAGGACTGGAGGGATTCGAGCGACGGTATCCCCACGAATTATCAGGCGGCCAACAACAGCGGGTCGCGTTGTCACGCGCCCTTGTCCAGAATCCCGTCGTACTGCTGCTCGACGAGCCATTCAGCAATTTGGACCCTGACATGGCTGGACGCATGCGCCAAGAGCTGCACGACCTGTTACGCCGGACGAAGACAACGACCGTGCTCGTCACACACGATCATGACGAAGCCTTTGCCATGGCCGATCGGATCGCAGTCCTCAACCATGGCCGTTTGGAGCAATTCGATACGCCGGAGATGATGTACCACATGCCGGCCACACCCTTCGTGGCCGACTTTGTCGGTCAGGCGGACTTCATTCCTGGAACCGTCTCCCAGGGCATGGTCCACACCGAACTGGGAGAGTTTCCCGACACGATCGAGTGCAGGGACGGCACCGCCGTGGTCGTCATGATTCGGCCTGACGACATTCACCTCATCCCCACGGAAGGCGCCCGCTCGCGCGTTCTATCTCGCCAATTCCATGGCTCGGAGAATCTGTACACGGTCAGTCTCCCCTCCGGTCAAATCGTTCACAGCAGTCAAGGGTCCACGAGCGTCTATCAGGAAGGCACTGCGGTGGAACTCCGTGTCCTGGCTACCCATACCGTGCTCTTTCGGCGAGAGGAATCGACCGGCTAGCAGGCTGCGAAAAACCATTTTGGCACAGTAGAACTTCGATGGCCTGCATGTCTGTGGCAAGGAGAGAACATCCCGCAGGTTGCTAAAAAGGCCGTCCAGCAAGACCGCAGCGAGCGAAGAGGCGAGGCGTACGCTTCGGTACGTTAAGCCTCTGAGCGAATTGAGAACGACGCTGGCAGACTTTTCAGCATCCTGCTAAGTGTCGCAGCCGGTTCAACCGATCGCACGAGAGCATTGACAGGCTTTTTCACTATCTGGCATTGATAGACCCTCACGACGGTCCTTAACCCGCATGATTCATGAACGTTTCTGCTGCAATCGCCGATCCGCTGCTACGACAGGCCGGCAGGCTCGCCCCTCGGATCCTCACCGTACTGCAAGAGTACGCATCGGGTCCTCAAGGCTCCGCGCGCCGGTCTCGCGACGCAGCTCAACGATTTCGCGACGAACCGCCATGAATGATGCGGGCTAGCCCCACCGATCCGTGAATGACTTAGAGAAAATGAGGCCGTGCCTATGAACGCGTTACAAAACGTGGTCGATTACGGAGTCATCGGACTTCTATTAGCGCTCAGCGTCTGGACAGTGGCTGTCGCGGTGGAGCGGTGGATCTTTTACCGCCGTGTTGATCTCGCTCAGTACCCCAACAGCCTGGGATTGGAAATGGCTTTGACCAAACGTCTGGTCATCATTGGAACAGTGGCAGCGAACGCCCCGTATATTGGCTTGCTGGGCACCGTGTTTGGTATCATGCTCACATTCCATACTATGGGCACCTCCGGCACCATGGCCGTCAATGCCATCATGATCGGGCTCAGCCTCGCGCTGAAAGCCACAGCGGTCGGGCTGCTGGTGGCAATACCCTGCGTCGTCATGAACAACGTGCTCCGACGGAAAGTGGCCGAGATCCTCGCCCTACACAAGGAATACCATGCAACGAGACATTGATCAGATCAACGTCATCCCCCTCGTGGACGTCATGCTGGTACTGTTGGTCATAGTACTGACCACCGCCACCTTTATCAGCAGTGGACAGATTCCGGTCAATTTGGCAAAAGCGAAAGAAGTTGGCGATCGCAAAGATGTGCCCATCGTGATCACCCTGACTGCTGACGGCGCGCTCTTTCTCAACGACCGTGCAGTTCCCGTAGGAGGGCTCCAGGGTGCGCTGACTGCTGCGCCTCGAGAATCAGCTGTTGTCGTCCGGGCGGATAAAGTCACTTTGCTCGAACGATTCGTGTCTGTGGTGGATGAAGTGCGGGGTTTGGGATTTCAACAAGTCAGTCTGGAGGTTATCCGACTGTGAGCACTGCTGAGCCACATCGCTCCGGAAACCATCAGGAAGCTCACGTCCAGGGCTGGCTCGTCTCCGTCCTCTTGCACGGCACAGTGGTTCTCGCAGCTATCCTCTTTGTGAAGCAGATCCAACTCGCGCCGCAGGACGAACCGTTCAAGTGGAACGTCGCCATGGTGTCAACGACACAGCCAGTTCAACCAACCGCATCATCCCCGAACCAGGCTCCGGCCCCAGCTGTTCCATCAACCACTTCGGTCCCCTCTCCCCACATGCAGCAGACTTCGCCGGCACAGACGCTCCCATCACCCCAGCCGCTTGCGCAACAGACGACTCCATCGTTTTCTGAGCGGATCATTACCCCGGTGGTAACTGAGCCTCCCGCACCACCCCCGCCGCAACCAGCGGCTCACACAACACAACCAGCCGAGCCAATTAGACATCAGACTGTGGCACCGATGGTCGCCGAGGCCTCACCCGTTGTGAAACCGGCCGAAGCATCGGTGACAGTTTCTGCTGAATCTGCTGCCCAGACGGCAGCATCGAGCGCGCCGTCCGCAATCCTCGAACAGACCGCACAATCTGACCAGGCTCCGGCATCAACGCAGATGGCAGCCATCTCCTCGGCACCAACGAACGCGCCGACTACGCGCGACTACGGGTGGCTCTCTGAAGCGATTTTACGTCGTGTGGAAGAATTGAAACGCTACCCCGCCTCCGCTCGGGTGGATCACGCCGAGGGAAAAGTCGTGGTGAAAGCCGTGATCGACGAGGACGGGGGCATCGGCGAGGTGGAAGTCTTTCAGAGTTCGGGACACCCCGGTCTCGACAAAGCCGCTGTTGAAACTATGCGAGAAGCAGCCCCGTTCCACTTATCTCGTCCACTAGGACAGCCGCGCATGACGATCAAGATTCCGATGAGCTATCGATTGGACCGTTAGTAGCCTGTCCGACATTGCCCGTTCGACTGGGCTGACCGTGCCGCAGCCCTCTCTTCACGGCTTGCGGATCCGATCCCGCAACCCTGAGGACACATGTATATGACCTTCGTGATCCACGATGATGGCTTCCACGTCCGGCAAGGCTTCGACAAGCCTCATTCCCGATTCAACCCCCATGACAAATATCCCCGTGTCTAACCCATCTGCCCAGATGCCTTCACGGGCAACTACCGTGACCGCCTGGCAGCTGCGCGCCGGTTGGAGCGTGCGCGGATCGAGAATATGATGATATCGGACTCCTTCCCGCTCAAAAAAGCGTTCATAGTCTCCGGCAGTAGAAATAGCTTCGTCCTGCAAATCAATCCAGGCCAGCACCGATCCATCTTTTCGTGGGTGTTGAATACCGACGGGAAACAGCTTTCCATCCGGCAACCGGCCGAATGTTTTGATATCCCCTGACAGCGCCACTATTCCGGCTATGGCGCCCGCCTTCCGTAACGCCTCGACGGCCTGATCTGCTGCGTAGCCTTTGCCGATTCCCCCCACATCGATTCGCATCCCTACTTTCCCAAGATAGATCGTCTGATCCCGCATATCGACATGGACCGACTTCAGATCGACCAAGGGACGGAGAGCCTCCAACTCAGACTCTGTCGGTATGCGTTGGCTTTCGGTCACACGCCATGCATCTACCGCCGGGCCAATGGCAATATTGAATCCGCCATCGGTCATCTCCGAGATCTGAACCGCACCTTGGACAAGCGTAAGCGTTTCTGGACTCACATGGACCGGCATAACCCCCGCCAAGGCATTCACGCGAGAAAGCTCGCTCGTTGGGATCCAAGTGCTCAGGAGCTCTTCCAGGCGACGAATTTCAGCAAACCCGGCGGTGGCGGCAGCATGTGCAACAGACTCACTCCGCGCCACCGCCGTAATCTTTACCAACGTGCCCATCTGCATCTGAGCCCTGGTAACAACGGCCGATTCCTGGCCAGGGGGTACCCCCGCACAGGCAACGAGGGCCGCACACAGCAGCGCCAGGAGGCATGTCTGGATGCGAAACGTCTGATTGAACAGGTTGGAATGCACGCGTTCCTCTCCCCCTCCCCTACGCCAAAGAGGCGACGAATTATAGGACAGGCTCAGGCCTAATGCACTCTCTCCTCGGTGAATTGAGACCACGATAGGCCTTGACTTTCGAGCATCGATTAGGATAGTAATAATCGTTCTCAATTTCATTTAGATAGAGGAGCCTCGCGCAATGGTAGGCACGACGTCTTCTAGCAGCCACTCCGCCAACTGCGGCGAGACCCGTTGCGAGTGTGGTCAACTGATTGCCAAGGTGCGCGGACAGGGCTTAGAGCTCAAGTGCAAGCGCTGCAAACGCATTGTTGTCATCCCCTTCTCTTCAATCGAAGGATGGGGAACGACCACATCATGATCAACTTATCGACGAAAGGAGAACTCACAGCCGTTTACCGAACGCGACCTGTCGTTGTCGGTTCAGAGAAGACCAGAGACCAGCGAGTCCCGAGTCAGACCAATCACAATGTGATATCCATGGAGGTTAAAAATGAGGATCAGGTCAATCCTCGGGGCTCTCGTGATTGCAGCTTTACCGTTTACTTCGGTTTGGGCTGAGAACATGACCCCGGAGGACATCCAGCGAATGGTCGATGAAGCAGTCAATAAGCGGCTCCAAGAACACGAGCGGGGCGAGGGTGTCACGGAAAAACGAGAAGGCACAATGACTCCCCAGAGTGAACCAGGTATCGGTCCCCTGCCTGAGGTCGGAAAAGAACGGCGAACCGACAGCCAGCCGGCATTGTCCTTCGGTTCAACCGGTTCAGGCCGATTAATCTACGCCAAGCCGTTTGTGTCCTCGCCCAAAGCCATCGTCGGTGGATACTTTGACACCGAATACCGCGCGCATAGAAACGGCGTCTTAGAAGGCTACGGCAACGGGACGTCTAATGGTTTTGACCAGATACGATTCGTACCCTTCTTCTATGCGGACCTTACTGAGCATCTGAAGTTTGCCGCTGAACTTGAGATCGAGCACGGGATTAGAGAGATCAGTGACAACGAAATCAGCTTGGAGTTTGCTCATATAGACTATCTCGTCAATGAACCATTCAATATACGCGCTGGTATTCTGTTAATCCCTCTCGGCAAGTTTAACTTACTTCACGACTCGCCGTTGAACGACTTGACCGATCGACCGCTTGTCAGCCGGCTGGTAATCCCAACAACCATGGCCGAGACAGGTGTGGGACTCTATGGCACCCTATACCCCGGGCGAACCAATAAGCTCGACTATGAATTGTACGTGACGACCGGTCCTTGCGGGTATGACGCTGATGGCACCCCGCGCGTCAATGAGGCAGACGGCACAAGAAACTCCCGCCAACGGAGATGCGAATCCGTTGACGGACTTGACATTAATAACGGCAAAGCAGTCTCAGGTCGCGTGGCCTTTAGCCCGATGCTCGGAATCGAGGTGGCAGGGTCAAGCTACTATGGCAATGCCGCGCCTACCGGGACGAGCAGCCAACCCCTCAGTATCACGGCCCTAGATTGGACGTTCCAACGGGGTCCCTTCGAGTTTATCGGCGAAGCTGCCTGGGCCTATGCGAAAGGAAACTCGCGCGCCATTCAAGGAAACACGATGGGACTTGCTCCAGGATCTTTACTGACAGGAATCGATGGCAACAGCGGTCCGGGCATTCCGCCGCAACGCATGAATGGCTACTACCTCCAGGGCAACTATCATTTCATGCCGGCGTTCTTGACCAAGTTTTCCCCGAAACGGTTTGGCGAAGGATCGACGTTCACGGCTGTGATCCGGTACGACAGGGTGAACACCAACCTGGATAACAGCAATGGGACAGGAGGCTGGGGCAATCTGGAGCAGATTTCATTTGGCCTGAATTATCGCCCCATCGAGGATACTGTCTTCAAAATCAGCTATCAGTACATGCCGCAGGCGTTTAACCCGAACACCGCTGAACGAATTCACGATTCGGCTCTGGTCATCTCAGCCGCGACGTATTTCTAAGGCGAACACCGGCGATCCCTTTCCCTAGGAGAGGGGTCGCCGTGAGAAAGAAAGAGCAGTGTGCATATTGCCTACACCTCGAATAGCCCTGGTAGTCCTCGCACTCCTTTCTGTCGGATGCGCCGTTCTGAGCGGAAGCCGAGAGCAATATTTTGTGTGCTCCTATGACAGCGTCTGGGATGCCGCGCTCGAGACCATGAAGGGGCAATCCGTCGCGACCTACGCTAAAGAGAAGGGATTGATCGAGACAAGCTGGCTGGATGTCCCGCCAACCTCAGAACGGTCTTTTGGCATTTTGGGGCGGGAAAGCTTTGGCAACTACGAACGCGCACGCATGACGGTGTCCGTCAAACGAATGAATGACGTGGCCTCTGTGAGCGTATTGGAAACCAGGCAGCAATGGCATTCACGCGGTGGCGCCAGCTCCCAGGCCACCAAGTGGTGGCCTATAGAACCATCGGAAGATGCGATGAACGACGTCGTCGTTCGGCTCAACGCCAAGCTGAAAGAAAAGGGGTGTGTTCCCGCATGATAACTCGATTGCTCGCGTTCTCACTGGCACTCTCCATTACCATGTCCCCGGCCATGGCCTGGGCTGAACGAGTGTGGGACAGTGAGATCAAACGTTATTTGACGGAACAAGAAATGTCGATGGCCGAAGTTTACCTCAGTGAGGAAGAGGCGATTAAGCTGATGTTTCCAAAGTCCGAGCGCATCAAAAAAGATATTCTGAGAGTTCCCATGGACAAGAAGATGGCGATTGAAGAACGTATCGGCTGGAAATTCCCCGAAGATGTCTTTGAGGTCTACATCGGCGAGACCGGTACGCAGATTGACGGGTATGCCTTGATCCAAAATACCATCGGCAAACACAAGCCGATGACCTATATGGTTGGGGTGGATGCGCACGGACGTGTCTCGAACGTGGAACTGCTCGTCTTTCGCGAAGCGCGCGGCAGCGAAGTGCGAACCAAGCGCTTCAACGCCCAGTATGAAGGGAAAACGGTCCTCGATCCGGTCCGCATCAACAAAGACATCATCAATATCAGCGGTGCCACCATGTCGGTTCGCTCGATGAATGCGGGAATTAAACGGGTACTGGTGCTGGTCGATGAGTTTTATTTAAAGCCGGCAGGGCTCGGCAGCGATACTGTGGCTGCAAAGAAGTCTGAGCAGGGGATCTTCGGCTCCATCTTCGGAAACTAACAGAGGCCGACGACCTTCTCAACCATGCGTAACTTCAACACCCGCTTCCGTCTTCGCGACTCAGATCGGCACATCCGGCTGGTCTACACCTTCTTTCTCTTCTTGATGCTGGCCGGCTTTACCTTTTCATTTTTCTGGGCCCACAATATGACAGGGCTGTCGCCACAAGGGATCGCCAATCACTACCGGGGATCGGATGTCACATTCGGTGAACCGATGTCGTTCAGAGAGCTGGCAGAAATCACCCACTTCCACCTCTTTACGATGCCGGTCGTGTTTATGATCCTAGTACATGTGCTCTATCTCACCAGCGCCGGCAACAGACTGAAAGTCGTCACGACCTGGATCTCATTCGGTGGGGTAACGCTGGATCTCTTGTCTCCCTGGCTCATCAGCTACGTCTCTCCCATATTCGTCTTAACCATGCTGACGGGCGATACCCTCATGACGGTGGGGTTTCTGATCATGATGGCAATCCCTCTTTACGAGATGTGGGTGTTGAACCAGCCGCTGATGGCAGGAAAGCACGGGAAAGAAGAATGAGCTAACGCGTCCTGACACTCTATACAGACTGCGGCCAGAGGTTTTCACCCAGAGCCCAAGGTCACATCGCGTGATCTTGGGCTCTGGGTTTTTCCTGAGGAATTACGATGCAACAATATATCTCTGAACAGATTCATCCTGTGATCATCACGATACAGGGAATGCTCCGGAAGATCGATTGCCTCCGACTTCCTATAGCATCACGCCGTGACGTCGAAAGCATCCTCGTTCGGCAAGTAACCAAGGAGTTGGATCGCGCACTCCCCTGGCAGGCCGGTCACAGCCGCCGCGCAGCTGCGATCTCGTTGTTGATCGGACAAGCGGTCGGCTTGGTTCCCAATGAATTGCACGACCTGAAACTCGCCGCCTTCCTCCACGATATCGGACTCTTGATGCTTCCTCACGACCTGACCATCGGAGTGCCTCCCCTCGACTCCGAGTCCTATATCACCGTGCAGAATCATCCGCGGCTAGGCGCCTCGCTACTCGAACCGTTCTTCTTCCTCCGAGAGGCCTCCGTCCTCATGGCCCACCACCACGAACGATGGGACGGGTCTGGCTATCCTTATGGCATCAGGGGAGGATTCATCCCCCTTGGATCCAGAATTCTGGCCATCGCCGACGCCTTCGATGCAATCCGCATCCCCGAAGTTTCAAACCCTGTCGCGCGAAACAATATCGCACTCAGAATTATCCGAGTCGCAGCCGGTACCCAATTTGACCCGCAGTTAGTCGAGACATTGCGTCTATTCCAGAAATCTATTCCAGGCTCGGATCTTGTCGAATCAACGATGAGCAACTGTTTTGATTCACGTTAGAAGTTAACGGAGGTTCCACCATGTTTCCTTTCAATCGTCATCACAACGCATTTCCTCTTGCCGTCAGGAGGTCATCTTGGATCTTCATCTCTCTCCTCCTCGTCGGATGCGGAGGAGGCAGCAGTAGTTCTGCACCGCCTTCTGTCGCGGCTACAGGAACACCTGGAGCCCAAGCTGACGTTGGCGAACGACTGTTTCTCGAAACACGCTTTGCGCAGGCATTCAAAGTCTTTTTCGATACCGGCGGAAACATCAATGATCCGAATGCCGGCGATCCCGTCATGAATCTTTCTGAAACTACAGGGCAAGGAATAGGCCTCCCCGGGCCCTTCACAGGGCTCTCAATGAATTGCCGAGGCTGCCACTTTGTCGATGAGCATGTCGGAAGGGTCGGCGGAGGAATGCGGACCTATACAGACTTCGTGCTCAGAAGTCCAATTCCTGACCGTGGCGACGGCAAGAGAACCGCGCCCGGAATTCTCCTCCGCTAGTCAATGCATCGCTCAATAGACCAGGGGGAGCACTGTTTCATTTTGACGGAGAGTTCAATTCAATGGAAGATTTGGTCGCGGCCACCTTCACTGGGAGAAACTTCGGCTGGCTTCCTGGCGAGCGTGCGCAGGCCATCACTCATATCGCCAACGTGGTCCGAGGCGACGACGGATCGGACCAACTGGCCCAGGACTTCGAAGGTCTTTCTTATAGAATCCTATTCACTGGGGCCAATCCAAACATACCAGATGAGCTTCGTCTGCCCCAGGAGTTTCGAGTACTAGTTGGGACGGGAACCGATCAGGAGATTTTTGACGCGGTGGTCAAGGTGGTCGCTGCTTATGTGAAACAGCTTCGGTTCTCGCAACAGGAAGAGAGCGGAGCACTCATTCGTTCTCCGTTCGACGTGTTTTTGAGTCGCAACGGCCTCCCGCAACAGCCGGACCAAAATGAAACCCCGCTCGACTACAGTCGGCGCCTACTGCAACTCGTAAAAGCTCTTGAACTGGCGGGAACGCTCCAGTTCGTCACCTCAAATCCCAACAGAATAAACGGCCTATTCCAATTCCACACCCAATCATTCGTGTTCGGGGCCCAAGAGTTAGAAGGCTTGAAGATCTTCCTTGCAGAGCCATCGGCTATTCCTCCCACCGGACCGGAGTTAACCGCAGGCAAGGTCGGCAATTGTCTCGCTTGCCATGCGGCTCCGAACTTTACGGATTTCAAGTTGCATAACACCGGTACTGCGCAAAGGGAGTACGACAACATTCACGGTGTGAATGCCTTCGCGGCGCTCGCGATTCCAGACCTCGTCACTCGTAACGGAGTCTACAATGGCTCCCTCCCTGCCACCGAGATCCATCCCAACGCCTCAGAACGTTTCCGAGCCATCCCCGTTCTCGCCGACCCTACCTTGACTGATCTGGGTGTGTGGAACGTCTTCGCCAACCCAGATATGCCGAACCCGCAAGCGAAGATTCGAGCCATTTTGTGCGATGACCAAGTACCGTGCCCGCTGTCCGATGCGGCACTATTGGATCTGGCCATCGCCAGGTTCAAAACACCGGGCCTTCGTGACTTGAGTCATTCCGCTCCCTATATGCATAACGGCCAGTTCGCCACGTTGGACAATATTATCGGTTTTTACATCGGTGTCTCGAATCAAGCCCGCGCAGGAACGCTACGCAATGGCGCGTTGCAACTTCAAGGTATCGCACTCACAGCCGGTGACATCGTTCCTCTTGTGGCGTTCCTCGAATCGCTGAACGAGGACTATCAATAGGAGAAATCAACGAAAGCAGAAGCATCAGCCGGTATCCGATACACCGGCAACGGAGTGAGAGAGGTGGTGCCTTCCTCCGCGGGCAGGGCCCGGTCTTCCTCCCGGGGCCCCCACCCCCTTTTTCAATTATGTTGCCGTGCACCGCTGGAGTTACAGAGATGCTGAGCGAGGCAAGCGAGGAAGAATAGAAAATTATGCGTTGGACGAAGAAATACAGGGCTCAATTATCCAAGATGCGGATGCGTGCATGGGCGAACTCTCTCAGTCGCCGCAAGGGCATCGCATTATGCAAACGACTTCTGGATGTCAAAAGATCACAATGAATGCAAGGAGAATCCCCATCATCGGCAAAATAGATGTCTGGTTGTTGTGGTTGCGGCAGAGGGATCGAAGGCCAGTGAGAGATACCAGACCCTCACCTGGACAGGATAATTCAAGACGGAGTTCTGATCGAAGGTACTTAGCTTTCTTTCTTGATTTGTTCGGAGAGATAGTTCTCCAGGCCGACCTGCTTGATCGTTTCCAGTTGCATTTCGATCCAATCGATATGTGCGTCCACGTCTTTGGCCATATCCTCAAGCATGTGCCGCGTGGTGAAGTCGGTCACCTTCGTACAATGCACCACGCCATCGCTTAACAAGGTGAGCATTTCTTGTTCGGCTTTTAAATCCAGCTTCAACTGCTCCGGAACAGATTCTCCCACCTGCACAGTATTCATGCGTTGCACATTCGGCACACCATCCAGATAGAGGATGTGGCCGATGAGCTCATCGGCGTCTTTCATCTCAGCGATGCTCCGCTCTCGCACTTTGTGATGGAGTCGTTCATAGCCCCAGTTCTCACACATCTTGGCATGGACAAAGTACTGGTTGATTGCTGTCAGATCTGCGGTCAGGATCTTATTGAGGATGTTGACGACGCCCTCTTTTGCTTTCATCGGTCTTCCCCCCTTCTGAAATTGGGCAGGCCCTTACGTATGGGGCGCACTTGTTTGATGAGACTTTCGCAGCCATGTGGCTGCACCTTGTTTCATTATCAACACGTCTGAGTCCTTCGTCAACTCGCCCGGTCGAGCCTCCTTGAGTTTGATTGTCAGCATTGGCGGCACTGGTTCTCAATCTCGTAGAAAACTGAGCGCTGACATCGGAGAATCTGCTCCGCAATCGTTTGAGTTGATAAGGCGACGGTTGAAGGAAGAAATGGAGGGGGAGAATCGATTTAGCCTGCTTCGCGGTAGCCACACTCCTCGCTACGGCATTGGACGCTGCGGCCAACTTGCTTACTGACTTTTTCAACGAGGAACGGGGCGCTGCAAGTTGGGCAAACCTTGTTGATCGGACGATCCCACAGGGCATATTCGCACGCCGGATACTTACTGCAAGCAAAGAACGAACGCCCTTTTCGCGTGCGCTTCTGGACGAGATCGCCGCCACAGCCTGGCTGAGGGCACTTCACACCCAGTGCGAGGGGCTTGGTGGTCTTGCACTCCGGATAGGCGGAGCAGGCGATGAATTTTCCAAATCGCCCGGTCTTTACCACCATCGGACTGCTACACTTCTCGCACTTCTCATCCGTCGTCAATTCAATCTTCGGAACAATTTTAATGGTGCCATCTTCGAGCTTCTCAAAGTTCTGTGTGTTCTTGCAGGGAGGCTTGTCCTTGTACGCAGGACAAGCGAGAAACTTGCCGTTACGTCCCCATTTAATCTCCATCATTCGGCCGCACTTCTCGCAGGGAATACCCGTCGGTGGCTCCACCGTGTCCTTGGGGCCAGGAATCGTCTTCGCCTTCTCCAGATCCTTCGTGAAAGGTCCGTAGAACCCTTGCACCGCCGTCACCCACGGCTTGTTGCCTTCTTCAATCTCGTCCAACTCCTCTTCCATGTGCGAAGTAAAATCGACGTTGATCAGATCCGGGAATCCCTTCATCAGGAAATCGTTCACGGTCCGCCCTGTTTCGGACGGAGCGAATCGTCCGTCAACCTTCTCGGCATATTTGCGGTCTTGAATTGTCGAGATGATGCTTGCATAAGTGGATGGCCGGCCAATGCCTTTTTCTTCCAATTCCTTGATCAGCAAGGCTTCGTTATACCGAGGCGGAGGCTGGGTGAAGTGTTGCTTCGATAGCACGCCGGGGGCCGTCTGTCCCTCCTGGGATTCGAGCCGCAGCCGCTCTCCCTCGCTGAGCAGAGGCAGCTGGCGCTCGGTCTCGTCCTCGACCTCCTGCTCGCTCTTTTGCTTCTGCGCGAAGAGCTCCTTGTCGATCCCCTCCATGTAGACAATCGTATGGCCGGTAAACTTCACCACGGTGCCGGTTGATCGGAAAAGGAATTTCTTGTTCGTCTGGACGGGACTCGAGTCCACGCGAGTCACATCAAGGATCGCAGGGACCATCTGCGACGCGATAAACCGGTTCCAGATCAACTGGTACAGCATGTGGACATCCGGCTCTAAGTACTGTCTGATAGACTCTGGGTCGCGCGCCGCTGACGTGGGACGAATCGCTTCGTGTGCTTCTTGCGCCGCTTTCTGAGTCTTGTACACATTCGGCGTGGCGGGCAAGTATTCTGCGCCAAACCGTTCCTGGATCACCTGGCGCGCTTCTGTCATCGCCTCGTTCGAAATGCGTGGAGAATCCGTCCTCATATAGGTAATGAGACCGGTCTGACCTTCCGCTCCGATTTCTATCCCTTCGTACAGCTTCTGCGCCAGGGTCATCGTTTTCTTCGATGAGAAATGCAGCTTACGCGCTGCTTCCTGTTGGAGCCGGCTGGTGATAAAGGGCGCGACTGGATTCCGTTTCTTTTCTTTTCGCTCAATCGAGTTAACGACAAACTCTTTCCCTTGAATGGCCTCGACGATGCGTCGCGCATCGGTCTCCGTCGCAATCGAGGCGTCTTGCCCGTTGATACTGTGCAGCTTGGCTTCGAACGGCGGGGGGTTGGTCCCGGACAGCACCACCGCAATCGACCAATACTCTTCCGCACGAAACGCGTCTCGTTCATGTTCACGTTCACAAATCAATCGCATCGCCACGGACTGCACCCGGCCCATGCTGAGTCCGCGACGCACCTTGGTCCAGAGCAATTGGCTGCCTTGGTATCCGACTATCCGATCAAGCACTCGGCGGGCCTGCTGCGCATTCACCAGCTTCATATCGACCTGCCCAGGGGATTGCAGCGCACGCTTGATGGCCGACTCCGTGATTTCATTGAAGAGTACACGGAAGACCTTACTCTCTGTTTGTTTCTTGGACTTGGATTTGGGTTTGCCGAGCAACTCCTGCTCGAGGTGCCACGCGATGGCCTCACCTTCTCGGTCAGGGTCCGGCGCGAGGAACACCTTATCGGCCTCTTCCGCCTTTTTCTTAATCTCCGCCAATACCTTCGATTTTCCCTTGATCGTCACATACTGCGGCTCGAAATCGTGTTCCAAGTCAACGCCAAGCTTGCTGGTGGGAAGATCTTTAATATGGCCGACCGAAGCCATGACGGTATAGCTCCGCCCAAGATACTTGCTGATGGTGCGTGCTTTCGTCGGGGATTCGACAATAATGAGTGCTTTGGCCATGAAGACTCCGGTTTGCTAGAGGGTTACCCTCTCATCCGTATCAAATAATACGAATCTGTGCAACTGTTCGACGATTAAGCCCGAAGGTAGCGTTGCCCCGGCAGCGGTCTGACTCGCTGTCCAAGCTCCAGGGACAAAAGCGAAGCCATCACGGTGGACACGGACAACCCTGTGGCGACAATCACGTCGTCCACTGTGAGCGGGTCATACGACAAGACATCATACACCCGCTGCTCCTCTTTGCCCAACTGATCGCCGGGCATGTTCTTTTCTTGAGAAGGCTGCAGGCGCAGTCGCAGCGTCTGTTCCAGCTGCGGCAGAACCGCGTCGATCACATCCCGCGCGCATTCGATCAAGGCCGCACCCTCTTTGAGCAGTGCGTTCGTTCCATGACTGGTATCTTCTTTTACAAATCCCGGAACCGCGAAGACCTCTCGCCCCTGCTCAGCTGCCAGTCTCGCGGTAATCAATGATCCGCTGCTGATGGTCGCCTCTGTCACAATCACGCCCAGGGACAACCCGCTGATGATGCGATTCCGTCGAGGAAAGTGATGGCCGTGGGGTGGCGCACCCATCGGCACCTCAGACAGAATCGCCCCCCGCTCCTCGATCTGTCGGCGTAACCGCTCATGTTCCGGTGGATAGGTCCGATCGATCCCGCAGCCCAGCACCGCAATGGTGCGCCCCTGCGCAGCGAGCGCACCTCGATGGGCCGCCGCATCAACCCCACGTGCAAGTCCGCTCACTACCGTCATGCCTGCTCTCGCCAAGTCGTGACTCAACTCTTCGGTCATGGCACGTCCGGCTGCCGTCGCACGCCGTGCACCTACAATGGCCACCGCCAGTTCATCCTGCTCAGTCAATGTGCCTGTGATGTACAAGAGCAACGGAGGGTCCGCAATCATCTTCAGTCGCGTGGGATAGGTAGGATCCAACACGCTCCGGACTTCAATGCGCCCACGCTCGATCTCCTTGAGTTCCCGCTCTAGGCTCCGACAGGCGGAACTATCAGGACCGCGTCGTATCGCGTCTGCCAATTGCGGACTGCATCCACTCTGAATCAACTCATCACGGGAGGCACGCAGGACAGCCTCGGGAGAGTGCAGGGCGCGAACTAATCGAAGCACCGTCAGCTCTCCCACTCCATCGATCGCCCGCAGGCGGAGCCAAGACTCTAACACCGGTCTTGTCATGGGCTGACCGGAGGAAGGACACGCTACCTCAGCAGAGGAATCCGTACCTACAGGCTGGCTGAAGGGCTGCATAGGTCTTGTCGCACACGAATCAGAATCATTAGAGCACCGCTAGATCGTACTGTTCCAGATGCAAGTGTTCGTCCGGCATGACGATGATTTTCGCGGTACACTCACGCTCCACGGCCTCAAGACCTTGTCGCTCTTCATCTTGCAGCAGCTCGACGACCGAGGGATGGGCGCCGATGACAATCCGCTGCGGCTCGGGACTGCTCCCGATCCGACGGACATCGCGGAATATCTCATAGGCCACCGTGGTCGGAGACTTCGTATAGCCCCGCCCTTCGCAATAGTGACAGGGCTCGGAGAGCGAACGCAGGAGATCCTCTCTCACCCGTTCACGAGAAATCTCGATCAACCCCAGGTCGGAGATTCTAGACACTCTGGTGCGGGCCTTGTCGGTCGACATCGCATCGAGCAACGCGTGGTATACCTTTTCACGATTCTTCTCTCGCTCCATGTCGATGAAGTCGACGATGATGATTCCGCCGATCCCACGTAACTTCATCTGGTAGGCTACTTCTTTTGCCGCCTCCAGATTGTTCCGGAGTATGGTCTCCTCCTGATCGCGCTTCCCGACGAACCGTCCGGTGTTGACGTCGATGACGGTCATCGCTTCCGTATGATCGATCACGAGATGCCCACCGGACTTGAGCCAGACTTTGCGGCTGAGGGCCCGCGCCATCTCCTGTTCCACTCCCAGATGATCGAACAGACTTTCATCCTTGTCGTACAAATGAATGCGCGAAGTCTGCTCCGGCGAGAATCGCTGCACGAAGTCTCGGACCGCCTGGAATTCCTCACGCGAGTCGATCCATAACCGATCGACCTTCTTCCCAAAGAGATCGCGCACGACACGGAAACTCAGGCTCAAGTCGGCATGGAGCAATGCCGGTGCCCCCCTCAGCTCACGTTTCGCCAGAATGTCTTGCCAGAGCACGTGCAAAAAGTCGACGTCGGATCGCAGCTCATCTTCTTTGACCCCTTCACTCACCGTACGGACGATGTATCCGCAGCCTGGCTGCCGCACTCGCTTCATAATGTCCTTGAGTCGAGCCCGCTCCTCGTCACGGGCAATGCGGCGGGACACACCGATATGTTCAACATTGGGCATGAAAACAAGATACCGGCCAGGGAGCGACACATATGTCGTGACCCGCGAGCCTTTCGTGCCGATCGGCCCTTTGGAAATCTGCACCATCAGCTCTTGCCCTTCACTCAGCAGCTGCTCAATCGGCTTGGAGCTTTGGCGCCGGGGGCCCAGCATATCTCCATCCTTATCGGCATCCTTGTCGTCCTCATCCACATCGACGAGCGTGTCGCCCGGCTCGGAGTCCAACGACAAATCCGACACGTGCATAAAGGCCGCCTTCGCGAGGCCGATATCCACAAATGCCGCCTGCATGCCAGGCAACACTTTCGCCACTTTTCCTTTATAAATGTTCCCGACAAAGTCCTTGTGCTTCGCACGATCCCCGAAGAGGTCCGTGACGACTCCGCCGTCCAACACCGCGACGCGAGTTTCCTCGCGTGCGACTGTAATCGCAATTTCTACTCCCATACTGACTCCTTCCATTCAGTAGAACCGTCGCGCCGATGTGCAGGACAAACGCGGGGAATCCCCAGGTTCCAGCCTCCACTCGATGCCTCGTCGACACGACGGTTCGCACCATAAAATATAACCTCTTGCCTCGATCCCGACTCATTCGAGACCGTGCGATCACTCTCTCACTAAAAGAAACTCAATCGACGGCGTTTGACATTCAAGAGCAGGCCGAGCGACGCCATTGTCATAATCGTCGCACTTCCGCCGTAACTCATAAGCGGGAGTGGAATCCCTACGATGGGGAACATGCCCGCTGTCATGCCGATATTGATCACGACGCAAAAACACAACATGCAGATGATGCCGACCGCCAGCAGCGCCCCGAGCTGATCCTTCGCGCGCGCCACAATTTCTAGCGACAGCCAGATCAACGCGACAAACAACAGCAAGAGAGCCAGCACTCCGAGAAATCCCCATTCCTCCGCAAACACCGAAAAGACAAAATCGGTATGCCCCTCGGGCAAAAACTTCAATTGGCTTTGCGTTCCTCCGTAGAGCCCCTTCCCCGTCAACTCTCCCGCTCCAATGGCAATCCGCGATTGGAGAGCATGGTAACCCTTGCCTCCAGGGTCGTAGACCGGATCGACAAACGTCATAATGCGCTGCCGCTGATAATCATGCAATGACCCCCACATCATCTCCCAGGCGAAGGGGAACAGCATCAGCGAAAACAGGAGGATGACACCCAACGCCTTCGACCGCATGCCTACCATCAACAACATCGCGGCATAGACCGCTACGAAGCTCAATCCGCTCCCGAGATCCGGCTGCTTCAGGATCAAGAGCAGCCCCGGCAGCATCAGCAGCCCCGGGAGCACCACTCGTTGGAGCCAGCCCACCCGAGGCGCCTCCGAATAGTAGTGCGCCAAGGTCAGAATGAGGACCAGCTTTGCGAATTCAGATGGCTGGAAGGCAAATGGTCCCATCGAAATCCATCGTTGCGCCCCTCGGCTGCTCTTCCCTTCAAACAGCACGACGACTAATAAGATTAAGATAATTGCATAGGCAGGATACGCTAATCGCGCGATCCGATGATAGTCCGAGAGCCACATGACTAGAAATGCGACCGTGCCCAGCGCAATCCACACGAGCTGTTTGGCATAAAACGGGAACGCGACCCCTTGGTCATGCGTCACGCTATAAATTGACAGGAGGCCGATCCCCAGGATGACAAAGATCAGTCCGATAAAACGGAAATCGAAATTGTCGAAGCCACGGCTATTAATCACCCGGTCGATCATCTCGTTCCCTTCCTCCGGCAACCCCTTCCCGCGCAACGGCACCATCTTTCACACCGGAAGAAGCGGGGAGATCCAGTTTCACATAGGTCTCGATCAGCTCTTTGGCTAGGGGCGCCGAGGCAGAACCTCCGTGGCCCATATGCTCACCCAGCACCGCAACGGCGATGGTGGGCGCTTCAACCGGAGCGAAGGCGACAAACCAGGCATGATCGCGGAACTTCTTCGGAATATCTTTTTCGGGACCGGTGCGCAAGGCCAGCGTCTGGGCCGTACCGGTCTTCCCTGCGATCGTCACCAGCGTCGACTGCGCTCGCGTGCCTGTCCCCTCTTTGACCACCCCGGTCAACGCCTCTTTAATCAGCGGTAGGATCCCTGGTCTCAGCTTCAACGTGCGCTTGGGAACCGCAGCCCTTTGCTGTAGTTCCCCGGTCGTTCGATCCATGACTGCTTGGACCAATCTTGGACGGAATGTGACGCCATCGTTTGCGACGGTGCCGATCAAACTCGCCATCTGCAGCGGGGTCACATTCACATAGCCCTGTCCGATTGATGCCGAGATCGTTTCTCCTGGCAGCCATGCCTCATTCTTGGCCTTCTGTTTCCAGGCCTCGGAAGGCACGATCCCAATCCGTTCAGAGGGAAGCTCAATTCCCGTCTCCTCACCCAACCCAAACTGATGGGCAAAGGAGGCTATCGTCTCGATCCCCATCCGCTGCCCAACGGTGTAGAAATAGACGTCGCACGATTGCACGAGGGCATGCCGGAGATCCATCGAACCATGCCCCCCGGCTTTCCAGTCATGATACACACGGCGACCGAACTGATACCCTCCATTGCAGTAGATGGATGTCGACGGTGTAACAGTCTTGGTTTCCAACGCGGCAGCGGCCATCATCACTTTGAAGATCGAGCCGGGTGGGTACTGCCCTTGTGAGGCTCGATTGTTCAAGGGACGTCCCTCGTCCTGCACGATCTCAGCCCATTGTTTCGGTGTGAGTTCCCGCGAGAGGATGTTGGGATCGAAACCAGGACGGCTGGCCATAGCAAGCACGTCACCTGTCCTCGGATCAAGCGCGACAATCGCGCCCGACTCCTCCCCCAACAGGTTTTCGGCCACTTTTTGCAGCCGCACATCGATCGTGAGGTATAAATTGTCCCCAGCATGGGGCTGCTCCACAACCACGGTTCGTTTCTCATGACCTACCGCATCGACTTCGATGCTTTTCTGCCCGGATTGACCACGCACGAGCCGATCGAAATATTTCTCCACGCCATATTGCCCGACAATGCTGCCCTGGTGCAGGTCGGCAAATTCAGGCTTCTCTAACTGCTCGGGCGACACTTCCCCGACATAGCCCAACAGATGTGAAGCTGTCACTCCGCCAGGATAGTTCCGTTGCGATTCGACTTGCACCATCACTCCGGGTAAGTCTAGACGGTGAGACTCGACCAACGTCGCCTCCCGAAGGGTTAAGCGATCCTTCACCTTGCGCGGCAGTTGCTTATTGCCGCGAGCCGTGAGCTTGTTCCTAACGAGTGCAGCATCTAACCCCAAGAGATTACTGAGCTGATCGATAAGCAGGTCGCGATCTTGGACTTCTTCAAGCGAAACATAGAGCGTGAAGCTGGGAACATTATTCGCCAACAACACCCCGTTGCGGTCGTAGATGAGCCCCCGAGCCGGCTCCACGATGACAGAACGCGTCCGATTGTTTTCGGAGAGATCGCGGTAGTAGGGCCCCTCGCGAATCTGCAAGTACCAGAGCTGCAACCCCAGTAAAGCCACGACGAGCAACAGGCCGACGCGGAGAATGATCAATCGGCGTTGGAGTTCCCCAAGTTCAGAATCGTGCAGACCAGCTGTTGCCATGTGTCACAATCAACATTCTGCCACGCCCATCACAGACCTGCTATTCGGTCCTCAGGCGGGTAAGATCAAACCGTTGAGAGAGCAGCCAATAGAATCCCGCCCCCACTGCCCCGTCAAAACAAGCCTGTGGAAGGACGATCGATTCGACCATCCACCACATCTGAGACACGTCGAGATGTTTGAAATTCATCGCGGCAAACAGCCCGCTCACCAATGACACCAACATCAGCCCCACACCCATTGAGATCGACGTCACCTGCGACACCTGCCGCCCCAGGAATCCTGCCAAGAGCCCAACGCCCCCGTTTGTCAGGAGACTAAACCAAAGTTCGCCGGCTGAGAACAGACTCAGGACCCATCCAATCGCGAGCCCCACGAGAAGGCCTTCCAGTTCACCGGCAAAAAGCCCGACAAGCGCGGCGGCCACAAGCCCTAAATCCGGCTTGATATTCCACACGCTCAGATGTGGCAGCAGCGTCGTCTGCAGGGGGACGAGCAGCAGCACGAGAATCAGATAGAGCAGGAATTTCATGGTGATGGCTTCCCGAGCAGATCCGCTCCCGCCCCGGTCTTCGTGGACTGTCCATAGGACGTCTGAATCACCAACACTTCCTCTACACGACCGACATCGACTTCCGGCATGAGTTCGGCAGACTGGAAGAGGGCGCCTTCCTGTTTATCGATGCGCGTGATCGTGCCGATCACGAGCCCTCGGGGGAAACCTCCGACAAGGCCCGAGGTCACGACCCGATCACCGTCTCGAAGCGTCGACAACAACGGAATATACTTCAGCTGGGCCAGCCCTTGTTGAGTCCCTTCTACAATGCCTTCGTCTCTCGTCCGCTGAATGAGACCAGCGATGGCGTTGTTCGGATCAGTCACCAAGAGCACCACCGACGACGCCCCTGTCGTTTTCACGACGCGTCCGACGACACCAGCGGGTGTGACCACTCCCATATCCGGCTTGATCCCGTCACTCTCGCCTTTATTGAGAATGATGGCACGATATCGGTTCGTGGCATCACGCCCGATGACTTGAGCGGCTACCATCGTGGGGAGTGCCTGCTCCTTAAAATGCAACAGGGCCGTCAATCGTTCTGTCGCGGCGGCGGACTCACGCAACTGGCTATGTTGCCCGCTCAACCACTCAATTTCTTTCCGTAGTTGTTGGTTCTCTTCTCGGACCCCTTGCAACGCCACGTACTGTTCCCAGCGATCAGCAATGCCAGCATCGATGGACGCAATGGCTTCGAGCGGAACACGCACGACGTATCCAACTGGCCCATCCAGATACTGCAAGAGTCCTTGGATTTGACTGGGAAGCAGAAAAAGAGCCACCAACAGGAGAGCAAAGCAGGCAAACGCCAGGCGTCTGGCACCGTAGGGAGAGCGAGAGTGAGCCATCCACATAAAGGAGTTAGGGATGGAACCTTATCGGTAGGTATTGGCCTGGGACATCACCGACACTTTGGCGAGCAGATCCAATTCATCGAGGATTTTCCCGACCCCCAAGACTACGGAAGTCAGGGGATCATCCACGGTGATGATCGGCAGATTCGTTTCCTCCCGAAATCGCGTATCCATGCCCTTCAACAAAGATCCCCCGCCCGTGAGTACGACGCCACGATCGATAATGTCGCCTGCCAACTCGGGCGGGGTATTCTCCAATGCCACTTTTATCGCGTTGACGATTGTTCCGATCGGTTCTTGCAGCGCTTCTCGGACTTCCGCGTCATCCACCACCAGCGTGCGAGGAATGCCGGAAATCAAGTCGCGCCCCTTGATCATCATTGTTTTGCGTTCCTCAAAGGGATAGGCGGATCCGATTTCGAACTTGATCCGCTCCGCCATATGTTCACCGATGAGGAGATTATACTTCTTCTTGATATAATTCATAATCGCATCGTCCATGCGGTCGCCCGCGACCTTTACAGACTCGCTATAGACGATTCCGCCGAGCGAAATGACGGCAATATCGGTCGTGCCACCCCCGATATCGACCACCATATTGCCGGAGGGTTCGGTGATCGGAAGACCAGCGCCAATGGCTGCGGCCACTGGTTCTTCGATCAGATACACTTCGCGGGCGCCGGCTAATTCAGCCGAGTCGCGGACTGCCCGCTGCTCCACCTGCGTAATGCGCGATGGCACACCGATGATAATGCGCGGACGCACGAATGCGCTGCGGTTGTGAGCTTTCTGAATGAATCGTTTCAACATCTGCTCTGCCATTTCGAAGTCTGCGATCACGCCTTCTTTCATGGGCCGCACCGCAATGATGTTGCCCGGCGTGCGTCCCAACATTCGCTTCGCTTCCGTGCCGACCGCGAGCACTCGTTCGGTCTTCTTCTCAACCGCCACGACCGAGGGTTCGTTGAGCACAATCCCTTTCCCATGCACATACACGAGGGTCGACGCCGTCCCCAGGTCGATGGCCAGATCGTTTGAGAACCATCCGAAGATATCGCTCCCAAAGCCCACGATTGCTTTCCCTTCCCCTCAGACTGAGATGGCGCACTCAGTCAGGCAACGCCAGTCGACCCGCATCCAACACCTGGGTACCGGCAACCTCGTCACCAAGACGCCGCCCCTGCTCGTTCCCAAGAATCAATACCGCTTCAAACGCAATGATTGCTAACGACACAAGCCATCCCACATATGGGACGGCGAAGGCTACCTGAGCGACCGCAAAGGGCAGATTGCGGATAATGGATTCCCGAAACCCTGCTGCCTCACGCCGATCCGGAAGCACCGTCTGGAGGCCGATCACCCGCTTACCGATACTGCGCCCACCGGCAAATCCATCAGCAACTAGTATATACGCCAATCCTCCAAGAAAACCTACCGGCACAATCATTTGCCCGGCTGCCAAGACGATGAACAGATCGATCAGCTTGGCGATGCCACGGTTCAGAACTCGCGCCTTGGGGTAGATCACTCCATCGATTAACTGAACCCCGCTGACCTCCTCCGCCAAGGGATCTCCTTACAATTAGTGGCAAAGTATAGCAAATCAGACTACCTAGCACAAACAAAGACCATTCTCCGGCAGATCGATAATGCGGGTGATATTTCTTGTCTTTACGAAAAGACCACTCTACTCGAACGTGAAATCGCAGCTTGGAGGAAGGGCCGTCTCTTGCCATCGCACAGATCCCCGAGTAGAATCCGTCCATACGAATCTCTCGAGGGGTTGTCATGCTCAAATTGATGCGCGAAGCGTCGCATAGCTATCCGTGGCTCCTCAAGTCCATTATGGGGGTCATCGCCCTCACCTTCGTCATCACTATGGGCTGGTGGGGATTCCGTGATCAGCCCAGTTCCGGCTCCGTCGTGGCCTCAGTCGGAGATCTTACCGTATCCCACGATGAATTCCGACGCGCCTATGAGAATACCTATCGCTTCTATAAGGACAAAGTCCCTGGAGAATTCAAAGACGAAACGATCAAACAATTAGTGGTGGATCAACTCGTCGATAATCGGACCTGGCTCATCGCGGCAAAGAACATGGGCCTCACTGTGGCTGACGACGAGCTGCGTGAAGTCATCATGCAGATCCCGGATTTTCAAAAGAACGGCGCCTTCGATCCGGAGATCTACAAACGGCTCCTGGCAGCTAATCATCTGACGCCCTCGATTTTCGAAGCGATGGAAGCGAAAGAAGTGCTGAGCAACAAAGCCCGGATGATCATCCGCGACGCCGTGGCCCTTACCCCTGCCGAGCTTGCCGAGGCGCAAACCCTCACGCTTCGGCAAACGGAATCAGATCCCGCGAAAGCCGCCGCGGCGAAGGACCGTGCTGTGCAGGACGTCCTCTTTCAAAAGCAGCAACGCGCTCTGATGGCCTACACTGAATCGCTCAAAACGACCGTCCCCATCAAGATCTACCGCGAGTTGCTGTAACACCCTCGGCAAAAAGTCATCAAGTCATAAAGTCATCAGATGACCCTCGTCTGGGACTTTCAGACTTGAAGACTTTACGACTTTCAGGCTTTCAGAGTATCAACATCGCATCGCCATAGCTATAGAAGCGGTACCTCTGGCGAACCGCCTCTGCATAGGCCTGTCGAAGATATTCGGTCCCGGCCAATGCGGAGACCAGCATCAACAATGTAGTACGGGGTAAGTGAAAATTCGTGAGGAGGGCATCAACCACCTTGAACGGAAACCCGGGCGTCATGAACATATCGGTCTCTCCACGATAGGGTCTGATCTGGCCGTCCGCGCGAGCCGCAGTTTCGAGCGCGCGTACGACCGTAGTCCCGACAGCGACAATTCGTCTCCCTGCCGCTCGCACCTGCTCGATGGCACGAACCGCCTCTGCTCCGACCTCGATCCATTCTGCGCCTATCCGATGGTCTTCGATCTGATTGACCGTCACCGGTTTGAAGGTCCCAACACCAACATGGAGCGTGACGGTCGTGAAACCGATCCCTCGCTGTTGCAGCCGTGCCAGCAACTCCGATGTGAAATGGAGTCCGGCAGTCGGCGCCGCAATAGCCCCTTCATGCTGCGCGAACAGGGTTTGGTACCATTCTCGATCCTGGCCTGTCGGCGCCCGTTTTATGTAAGGCGGAAGCGGCATTCGACCATTTTGTCGCAGCCATTCAGACATCGGAATCGGACTCTCGATCCGAACCGTCGTTCGGGTCGCGCCACGCTCGACCACCACAGCAGAAGCCTCTGCGTCCATCTCAATAATCTGTCCAGGCCGAAACGTTCCCTTGATCAGCACTTCCCAGATCGCATTGCCAAGATCCTTCACAAAAAGGATCTTGACCTCCGAACCGGAAGGACGCTTCCGCCCAACCACCCGCGCGGCCAACACCTTCGTATTGTTGACCACGAGGAGATCGCCGGGCTGAAGAAGATCAGGCAACTCGTCGACGCGGCGATGGGTAAGTGAACGATCAAGCTGCTGCAGAACGAGCAACCTGGCATGATCGCGCGGGAGGATTGGGTGAGCGGCAATGAGCGAGCAGTCGAACGGAAAATCGAATTCGGAGAGATCCATCAGGAAGACGGAGGGGTCGGAGGTTTGGTCAGCGTCATATTCTGCAGTTCGGTACCCGGATAATAATACCGAAGAATCGTCGAGAAGGGATATCCTAGCTCAGCCAGTTCTTTCGCACCCCACTGGCACATACCGACGGCGTGGCCTGCACCGAAACCGGAAAGCACTACATCTCGACCGATAGATTCGATGGCAAACTGCGTGCTCGGAATGATGGTGTACCCTACCGCCTTCCGCAACTCTTCACCGCGAAGAATCAATTCTCCACCAGAATGGAGGATGCGCAGCTTCGCGACTCGCCCACCGCGGCTGAATGACAAGGGCGTCATCGTCGCGATCGTTCCCACGGAAAATCCTTGCTGCCGCAAATTCTGTTCGAGGGTGTCGATTGTGAAGGAGGACTTCCATTGATAGTAGGGCGACATAAGGTCGAAGGGGCATTCTACACCCTTGAGATAGGGATATTCTTTCGACCACACATTCATGGCATCTTCCGTCAAACCGGCGGCTGTCGATGAGAAGGCAGCATAGATCGGCGCATCCTGATAGGTCACGACCAACCCGCGCGTATCTTCGACTGCGTGCAGGATCCCTGCATCAATCCCCTGCTTCCCGCGATAGACTTGGTCTTGCACCGTCGCCTCCACGTCGTACTCCCGCGTAGAGCTCAACATCTGCTGGTAGAGCGCATAGGTCCGTGCGGCGACCGCCTGCGCTTTCAACATCTCTGGGTGCCAGGTCGAACTGACCTCAGCGGGAACCACCCCTTTGACGTACTCTTCAAGATCCACCCGATTGATGACCAAAAACCCCTTGCCTCTTCGCACGAGATGGACAAGGCCGCTCACCGAGATCTCCGTGCCGGAGTTGCCTGAAGACATTGCCGCCCCGTTGGGCTTCCGAGCGGGCCGTGGGAAGGTCAGGGTGAGGCCCTGCTCTCCTTCTTGCAGCGTCAGTTGCTCCGTCTGCATGCGGACGCCGTTTATTAAGAACCCGGCTTCAGTGGCTACAACCTGAACCGGCGCCCGCAGAGCTTGACTACGGCCCTTCGCATCCACCACCCACAACGGACTGTCTGCACGGATATCGAGCCGTGGCACATCTTCAGACAGCAGGACTCGGAGTGACTCGGCCGCCTCCACCTCCGATGACAGGCTGAGAAGACATGCTCCGGCCAAGATGGCACGGCACACTCCACCCCTCGGCTGCTTCACCGGCGAAAGATCCATGTTATTAAATAGAATACCAGACTTAGGATGATACTGATGAGCAGGCTGGTTGCGAGGGGAAATGAGAAACTGAAGTTATCTCGTCGAATAGAGATGTCGCCGGGAAGCTTGCCGAACCATCCCAGGAGATTCCCAATTCCTGGAACGCGGTCTGCGATCAGCAGCAACAGGCCGACCAACACCACGCATAGCCCGACTCCGATGAAGACCTTGCCTAGATTTCCCCACTCAGCCATCAGCCTCGAGCTAAATGTTCTGCGATTTGCACCGCGTTGAGTGCGGCCCCTTTGCGCAAATTATCCGCCACCACCCACAGATTGAGACCGTTGGCGATCGACTCATCTTCACGAACGCGACCAACATAGACCTCGTCCTTCCCCGCAACCTCCAACGGCATGGGATAGATCTTGTGTGCCGGATCATCATAGAGCAGCACGCCTGGTGCGGTAGAGAGAATGGCGCGGGCCTCGTTGGCCGATAACTTCCGCTCAGTCTCAATATTGACGGCTTCCGAATGTCCGACATACACAGGGACCCGCACCGTCGTCGCCGTCACATGAATCGATTGGTCGCCCATGATCTTTCTCGTCTCATGGACCATCTTCATCTCTTCCTTCGTATACCCTGACGGCAGAAAATCGTCGATCTGAGGCAAGCAATTGAAGGCGATCTGATAGGGGTAGACCTTGGGACGCGCCGACTTGAAGCTCAGCAGGTCTTGGCTTTCCGCCATCAACTCATCCATGGCGTCTTTTCCCGTGCCGGAGACCGATTGAAAGGTCGTGACGACAATCCGCTTGATCCTGGCCTCATCATGCAGGGGTTTCAGCGCCACGACCATCTGAATTGTGGAACAATTCGGATTGGCAATGATACCCTTGTGACGTTGAATGTCGTGCGCGTTCACCTCCGGCACCACGAGCGGCACTTCAGGCGTCATCCTCCAGGCGGCACTATTATCGATCACCACTGCACCGGCCTTCACTGCGATCGGAGCAAACTCTCGACTAAGATCCGTCCCGGCAGAAAAAAGCGCGATGTCCACGCCGGCAAACGAGTCCTTCGTCAACACTTCAATGGGCACCTCGTTCCCCTCAAATGTCACCGTACCACCGGCCGAACGAGCCGATGCGAGCGGGACCAGACGTGTGACGGGAAACTTTCGCTCTTCGAGCACCTCGATCATTTCTGTGCCGACAGCCCCGGTCGCACCGACGACCGCCACAACATACCCTGATTTCTTTTTCAACATGAGCATCGATCCTGCATAAGCTATAGCGCGATCTCGCGAATTCGATGATTGAATGTATCGGCCACGAGCAAATGCCCCGCACGATCCATCACGATTCCAAAGGGGTAACTCAAGCCGGCGTCGAGGGCCGCGCCTTCGTCTCCCCCATAGTGTGCCACACCAACCCCGGCTATGCGCTCAATACGACCAGTGATTCGATCCCATCGCCGTACCAGATGGTTGTCCGAATCGGTAAAGTAGTGATTCCCCGCTTCATCCAGCGCAATCCCCGATGGCCGAGAGAGACTGTAGCTGGGTGGTTCATCAGGTTCCTGGTACCGATACTCACCGCCGTCGCCCACCACAGTTCGTATCAGACCGGTGACGGGATCAACGGCACGTATCCTTCCGTTGAAGCTATCGGCAATGAACAACGTGCCATCTGACGCAAGCGCCAATCCGCTGGGACCGGCAAGACCGGTTTCCATCGCAGCCACATCATCTCCATTATACGCAGCCATTCCTGTCCCTGCGAACGTACAAATCACTCCGGTAGCCAAATCCACCGCCCTCACCCGGTTGTTGCTCTGGTCGGCAATATGTAGGACGCCTTTGTCGCTCACCGCTAAGGCAGCCGGTTCGTTCAACCCGGCCTCCACGGCTAATCTCCCATCACCAAAGCATTGAGGTCGGCCCAGGCCGGCGACTGTCGTGATCACCCCTGTTGCCGCATCCACACGGCGCACCCGATGGTTCAGTGTGTCCGCAATGTAGAGATGCCCAGCCCCATCGACCACAACCGCTGTCGGAAAATTCAACAGAGCTTGGACAGCTAAATTACCGTCGCCACTGAAGCGTTTCGCCGGCACTGTACCCCTCACAACATAACGCACGGTCCCACTCAAGTCAGTCTGTTGGGTAACGGCGTACGAATTAACCGTGCCGCTTTCGGAAAAAGGATCACCATCCACTTCATCAGCCACCGGAGCGGGCGAAGCGGGTTTCGCTTCAGATCCAACTCCCTGGGTGCACCCCGCTACCGTCCTGATACCGTTGGTCTCCCGGTCGATCTTTCGAACGACGTGGTTCTCAGAGTCGGCGATGAAGAGGTTTCCCTCTGCATCGAGGGTGAGACTCTTCGGTTCATTCAGACAAGCGGCAAGGGCCCCAGCTCCGTCACCGGACCACCCAGGGTCTCCGATGCCGGCAACGGTCCGGATCAATCCAGTTTTGAGATTTGTACTCATCCGTCTCAATAATCCTGACTAGTTCAGATTTCGCAGGATGGCTTCGCCCATTTCTGTCGTGCTGACAAGGCGAGTACCCGGGCTATGAATATCTTTCGTGCGATAACCGAGATCGAGGGTTTTCACGATCGCCTGCTCGATGGCTACTGCTTCCTTATCCAACTTGAACGCGTAGGACAGCATCATGGCCGCTGAGGCAATCGTCGCAATAGGATTCGCCACATTCTTCCCGGCAATGTCCGGCGCGCTGCCGTGGATCGGCTCGAACAGTCCAACCTGCGCGCCAATACTGGCCGACGGCAACATGCCGATGGAGCCGGTCAACATCGCAGCTTCATCGCTCAGAATGTCACCGAATATATTGTTGCAGAGCAGCACATCGAACTGCCGCGGGTTGCGCACAAGTTGCATCGCCGCATTGTCGACATAGATATGACTCAACTCTACATCCCGGTAATCCTTGTGGACGTCGGTGACCACACGACGCCAGAGTTCGGATGACTCCAGTACGTTTGCTTTGTCGACGGACATCACTTTTTTCTGACGCATTCTCGCCGCCTCGAATGCCACTTTCGCAATGCGTTGAATTTCTTCAGTGGAATAGACCTCGGTGTTGATACCTCGTTCGCTCCCGTTCGGCAGCTTTTCAATACCTTTGGGCTTCCCGAAATAGATGCCGCCGGTCAGTTCACGAATGACGAGGATGTCGATCCCCTCAATCACCTCACGTTTCAGTGTGGAGGCATCGGCCAACATCGGATACAATTTCGCCGGACGTAAATTCGCGTAGAGCCCCAGGTGCTCGCGCAAGCCCAACAAAGCGCGTTCCGGACGCAGGCTGTACTCCAGCCCTTCCCATTTGGGGCCACCGATCGCACCGAGCAAGACGGCATCGCTCTGTTTAGCCAGGGTCAGCGTCTCCTGAGGGAGCGGGACGCCCACTTTGTCGATGGCCTGCCCGCCGACATCACCGGACAGGAACTCGAACCGGTGCTCGAACTTCTGGGCCACAGCTTTCAGCACCTTCACGGCTTCGGGCACGATCTCCCGACCCACTCCATCACCGGCTAGTACGGCAATCTTCGCCTTCACAGACCACACTCCATCTTTGTGAGGAATGACCGCACCAGCCCCTATCAGGATGCTGAAAAAGTCTCTCTTCTCACCCGCCCAACTCCGATGCGCCAAGACGCACCTTTCACCAGGCGGCGTTCTCGCATCGCTCAGAGACTCAACGTACCGAAGCGTACGCCTCGCCTCTTCGCTCGCTGCGGCCTTGCTGAACGGCCTTTTTGAGCATCCTGCGGAAATATTCTCCTGTTTTACCACACGTGCAGATCATCAGCATTCCAGTGTGCCTACATCGTTTTTCCGCAGCATCTATTCCAAAACTTCTTCATCCTCTGGTCGCCAAGCGGGATCGACCAAGCAGAGGAACTCGATGGCGGTGGGTCCACTATTTTCCAGAGACTGTTTGCCTCCCGGCGGCACATAAATGACGGAGCCTGGTTCCACCGCGACAACCGAGTCGTCTACGGTCATTCGCCCCCGACCGGTGATAATGTAGTAGACCTCTGAGGACGTCAGCCTGTGCCATTTCGACCGAACGCCGGGAGCCAATGCCCCATGCGCCACACTGTACCCAAGCGCGAGCGGTTGTTTCGCCGGATGCAGCAGCTCACGCAGGACGGTATGATCGCCTGCCAGAAACTCCGGCCGATCTGCAAGGGTGACGTGAACCACGGTGCACCTCACAGCCAACGATACCTTCCCGGCCCCAGACCGGAGCCGGTGACTTTACCGTGGTCACTTTCCCTAAATCAAGCTTACTTTATGTTCGCCCTGCACCTGTTTTCCCGCCAAGTACGACAACTTGTTTAGCGCATTGAGATAGGCCCGCGCCGAGGCCATGATGATATCCGTATCCGCCCCATGGCCTGAGACTGTGCGACCATCCTCTTGAACCCGGACCGAGACTTCGCCCTGTGCATCAGTCCCACCAGTGATCGCCTTTACGACATACATGAGGAGCGTGCTTTTCGTCTGCGTGATTGCGGCAATCATCCGATAGACCGCATCCACCGGTCCATCCCCCGTCCCGGTCTGTGAGATCGCTCGTCCGTCGATCTCGAGTTCAACCGTGGCAGTCGGCACCTGATCCGTCCCACTGGCCACATGGAACGATTTCAAGGTGATCCGATCTGCCATTTTTGCCAACTCTTCGGAGACAATGACTTCGAGATCCTCTTCGTAGATCTCCTTTTTCTGATCGGCCAGCTTCTTGAACCGCTCGAACGCATGGTTCACTTCCGCGTCCGAGAGCGTATACCCCAGCTCCACCAACCGCCGTCGAAACGCATGCCGGCCTGAAAGCTTCCCCATCACCATCTTGCTCTCAACCAACCCAATCGACTCCGGCCGCATGATTTCATAGGTCGTCTTGTCCTTCAGCAGGCCGTCTTGGTGAATGCCGGATGTATGGGCGAAGGCGTTCGCCCCGACGATCGCCTTGTTCGGCTGCACCACCATACCGGTGATCTTGCTGACCAATCGGCTGGTCTTCGAGATCTCTTCGATACGAATCTTCGTGTCGGCTTGATAGAAATCCTTCCTAGTCCGAAGCCCCAGAACAATTTCTTCCAGTGCCGTGTTCCCCGCCCGCTCACCAATCCCATTGATCGTGCACTCGACTTGGCCGGCACCTTCGAACACCGCCGCCAAGCTATTCCCTACGGCCAGGCCCAGGTCGTTGTGGCAATGGACGGAGATCACCGCCTTCGCACTGTTTGGCACCTGCTCGCGAATTCCACGAATGAGCCTGCCGAATTCTTGTGGCACCGCATAGCCGACCGTATCAGGAATATTGATCGTCCCAGCTCCTGCGGCAATCACCGCCTCGATTACCTCATAGAGATAGGCAGGATCGGAGCGACTGGCATCCATAGGCGAAAACTCCACATCGTCCACGTAGCCCCTCGCTCGTTGGACCATCTCGACCGCACGCCTCTTCGCTTCGTCGCGCGTCATTCTGAACTGGTGCTTCAAGTGGATATCCGAGGTTGAGAGAAACGTATGAATGCGGACCTTTGGGGCCCCCTTCAATGCCTCCCAGGCTCGATCGATATCCTCCTGGCGCGCCCGTGCCAAGCTGCAAATCGTCGGTCCCTCGACTTCCTGCGCGATTCGCCGCACCGCTTCAAAATCCCCTGGCGAGCTATAGGCAAATCCGGCCTCGATGACATCCACCCCCAACCGTGCCAACTGCTTCGCCACCATGATTTTCTCTTCCACATTCATGCTGGCCCCTGGAGACTGTTCTCCATCACGGAGGGTCGTATCGAAAATTCCGATCATGCGTGTCATGGTTTCACCTCTCTCATCTTGTGAGATCGCTCAAAATGCCTTTCCAGCAAGGCCGCAGGAAACGGGACTGAGGCGTACCGTTTCTCACCCACCCGCCCCGAGCTGCCAAGACAGCTCTTTCACCGATGGGTACGTCGCAGGGAGGCACGCGACCGAGAACGCTGCGGGAAAGCATTTTCAGCGATTTCAAATAAAAAGCCTCCATCCCCACGCCCAGGGACGGAGGCTTGAAAAGCTCCGTGGTACCACCCTGTTTTAGCCATGAACAACGTGTTGTTGTCCACAACCCTTCATGATGCCCTGTTACGGGGGCGAGGCGGAATCCATTACTCGGATTTCGTGGACTCTGGCTCAGAGGCGAGTTCGGCGCCGCGCAGGCTGGTTTGCACCATTCACCAGCTCTCTCACTGCTGTGCGAATCGCGTACTATTCCTCGTCGTAGCCATTAGAACTTCGATTCAATCCCTGACTGCTCGGTCTTGGGCGACGGACGCTTCCCGGCCATCTTGGACAGAAGTCCGACGAGCCGTTCAGCCGGACCGAGCAAGGCGTACCCGGCAAAGATAACAAATAACATAACCTGGGGCCAGGCGGCTACAAGCATGAGTACCAAAATCCCCCACACGAGATAGGTAATGTGCTGACCGCCGCGAAACTTCATGTCTTTGAAGCTCCGATACTTGATGGTGCTCACCATTAAGAACGAAAGGGTCAGCGTAATAATCAGGACGAGAAGGGGCTTCACTTCCGTTCCAATCCTGACGCTATAGTGATCGAAAATCACGAGCGACGCCACGACGCCTGCCGCTGCAGGAATAGCCAACCCAGTAAAGTACTTGCCGTCCGACACGGCCGCAACCGAATTAAACCGGGCCAACCGAACCGCACCCATCGCCACGTAGGCGAACATCACCGCCACACCAAACGTACCCTGTCCGCTCAACGCCCAGGAATAAATCAAGAGGCCGGGAGCAACCCCGAACGACACCACGTCGGACAACGAGTCATATTCAAGGCCGAAATGGCTGGTGCTGTTCGTCAACCGCGCCGACTTTCCATCGAGCACGTCGAAAATCATCGCCACCAGGATTGCGACCGCTGCGACCATGTAGTTTGCATTGAACACGGACAGCATCGAATACACGCCGCACAATAGATTCCCTGTCGTAAAAAGATTCGGAATCAGGTGCATGGCGGCTTTGCGCCGCTTCCCATCTCTTCCGAATGATTGACGAAGTCCAGTGGTTTTCATTGCAATTCCCCCAGGATAGTCTCCCCGCCTTTGACTTGATCGCCGACTGCAACTTTTACAGCCGTTCCTATAGGAAGAAACGTATCCATCCGCGACCCAAATCGAATCAAGCCGAATCGCTCACCGCGCACGGCTCGATCTCCTGATGATATCCAACACACTATCCGTCTGGCAACCAACCCGGCCACCTGCACACACAACACCTTTGCACCCTGCACTGTCCTAATCATCAGGGCATTTTGCTCGTTCCTCAACGTCGCATCAGGCCTGCTGGCCACGAGAAATAAACCCGGCTGATACCGTACCTCCTCTACGACCCCTTCACAGGGGATCCGATTTATGTGCACATCGAACACGTTCAAAAAAATGGTGAGTCGAATGCTGCGATCCTTAATGAATCGTGGCTCGAACTCTTCTTCGATGGCGATGACTTTCCCGTCACCGGACGCCACGACAAGACGAGGCCCCTGAGGAACCACTCGTGAGGGATTGCGAAAGAACCAAGAGATAAAGAGCGTCAGGATCGCCGCCCCGACCGCCACAATGATCCAGCCCAGCCATCCTGCTAGCAGTGTAACGCCGGCGGCGGCCCCGATGAAGGGAATTCCTTCTTTGGCAAACGGGATGCCGACGGCACGATCTGCCACAGAGTCCTCACTCCTCAGTTTTTGCTTTTATCGACCAGTTGGTCCTTCTTCAGCCAAGGCATCATCGCCCGCAGCCGGCTCCCGACCTCTTCGATGGGGTGGGCTTCACCTTTAGCCAGCAGCGCATTGTAGACCGGACGGTTCGCCTGATTCTCCAGTACCCACTCTTTGGCGAACTGGCCTTGCTGAATTTCGCCCAAGATTTTCTTCATTTCGTGCTTTGTCTGCTCCGTCACAATCCGAGGACCCCGAGTGATATCACCATACTTGGCCGTCGTACTGATGGAATACCGCATGTTGGCAATGCCGCCCTGATAGATCAAGTCCACGATCAATTTTACTTCATGCAGGCACTCGAAATAGGCCATCTCCGGGGAGTAGCCGGCTTCCACGAGCGTCTCGTACCCGGCCTGGATGAGAGACGTGAGTCCCCCACAGAGGACGACCTGCTCGCCGAAAAGATCCGTCTCGGTTTCTTCCCGAAAGTTTGTTTCGATCACACCAGCCCGCCCGCCTCCAATTGCACTGGCATAGGCAAGACCTACTTGCTTAGTCGTTCCGCTTGGATCCTGATAGATCGCGAGCAAGCACGGCACCCCGCTGCCTTTCGTATATTCCGATCGAACGAGATGGCCCGGTCCTTTAGGAGCGACCATGAACACATTGATCGTGGACGGTGGCACAATTTGTCCAAAATGAATATTGAAGCCATGGCCAAACGCGAGAGAAGAGCCCGGCTTCAGATTCGGGGCAATGTCCTGCCGATAGATGGCCGCTTGCGCTTCGTCAGGCGCAAGAATCATGACGACATCGGACGCCTTGACGGCATCGCCCACCGGCATGACTTTCAGTCCGCTTTGCTCCGCCTTCTTCCATGAGGCGCCTTCACGCAACCCAATGACAACGCTCACGCCGCTCTCCTTCATGTTGAGCGCATGGGCGTGGCCCTGACTGCCATAGCCGATCACGGCAACTTTCTTGTTCCGGATCTGTTGAATATCGGCATCCTTGTCGTAGTAGATCTTCATCAATCACTCCTGGGTAACAACGGTGTTCGCTCTACTGAACTGATGTGGATGATGCGCCCGGCAGAGCCTATTCGCGGGCAATCTTTTTCGCCTGCACACCCGCCGACCGAATCGACTCGCGGGCAACTGCAACCCGTCCGGTACGTGTGAGTTCTTTGATTCCGAGGGGCTGCAGCAGGTTGATGATCGCTTCAATTTTTCGTGGATCTCCGGTCACCTCGATCGTGTACGTCGCCGGCGTGGAATCGATGACATTGGCCCGGAAAATATCGGCGATCCGCAACGCTTCCGCGCGATCTTCCGGCCGCGTATGCACCTTAATGAGCGCCGTCTCCCGCGAGACAAAGTCGCTCTCGTTCAGATCCACGACCTTAATGACGTCGATTAATTTATTGAGCTGTTTCACGATCTGCTCGATGATCCGCTCGTCTCCAGACGTGACTATGGTCATCTGCGACATGGACGGATCGAGCGTCGGCGCGACCGAAAGACTTTCAATGTTAAAACCGCGCCCGCTGAAGAGTCCGGCAATGCGGGACAAAACTCCGAACTTATTCTCGACCGTCACGGAAATAATATGTTCCATGGAAATACGAGGAGCGTATGGCTGATAGTATATGGCCCAATCCAGGAGCCCGACGCCTTCAGGTGTGTGCCATCAGCGATGTGCTATACGCTCACTTCCTCTTACGCCGTTAACACGGTGTCTTTGTCTTCCGGCGTCACCAAGCCGGCTTGCGACTGCTTCTTCTTGAGCTCCGGCGGATCTTCGAGAATCATCTCGTGATTGCAGCCACCGGCCGGAATCATCGGATAGCAGTTCTCGTACGGATACGTCGGGACATCCACGATAACTGGCTTTTCGGTGGCCATCGCTTCTTTCAGCACGCCGTCGAGCTCCGCCACCTTGTTTGGGCGGAGTCCGACTGCGCCATACGCTTCCGCCAATTTCACGAAATCCGGCGTCGTACCCAGATAGCTGGACGCATAACGCCCTTCGTAGAAGAGATCCTGCCACTGACGCACCATCCCGTGGAATCGATTGTTCAGAATGATGACCTTCACCGGCAGCTTGCTGACCACCGCCGTCGCCATCTCCTGCATGTTCATCTGGATACTGCCGTCGCCGGCGATGCAGAGGACAAGGCGATCTCGAAAGGCGGCCTGTGCTCCCATGGCCGCGGGGAATCCAAAGCCCATCGTCCCAAGACCACCGGAGGTCAACCACCGGTTCGGCTTCGCCAGCTTGAAATACTGTGCGGCCCACATCTGGTGCTGTCCGACGTCCGTCGAGACGATCGGGTCTCGACCCTTCGTGAGCTCATACAGCCGCTTCACCACCTGCTGCGGCTTGATTGGCCCGTCCTTTTCCTGGTGATACACCAAGGGGTGATCTCGTTCCCATTCGCGGATCTGATCCCACCAGGGCTTTCGGAGTTCCTTCTGCTCGCCGTTTACTGTCGCGCGCAGAATCTGGTTCAACTCGCGTAACACGGCCTTACAATCGCCGACGATCGGGATATCGACGTTGATGTTTTTTCGGATCGATGTTGGATCGATGTCGATGTGAATGATCTTGGCGTAGGGACAAAATTCCGACACCTTGCCGGTTACCCGATCGTCGAACCGCGCACCAATCGCGATCACGAGATCGGAGTAATGCACCGCCATATTGGCTTGATAGGTGCCGTGCATCCCCATCATCCCCATGGACAATGGATGTTCGCCGGGAAACGCGCCAAGGCCCATGAGCGTCATGTCCACCGGAATCTGTGTCATCTCGGCCAATTCGAGCAGTTCCTGCGAGGCACCGGAGAACACCACGCCGCCGCCCACATAGAGAATCGGCTTTTTGGCCTTGGTAATCGCTTCAGCCGCTTGCTTGATCTGCCATTTGTTCCCATCATACACAGGGTTATAGCCGCGGATCGACACAGAATTCGGATAGGTAAAGTCCGCCTTCGCCATCGACACGTCCTTTGGAATATCGACCAGCACCGGCCCTGGGCGCCCCGTCGTCGCGATGTAGAAGGCTTCTTTAATCGTCGCGGCGAGATCGTTCACATCTTTTACGAGAAAATTGTATTTCGTGCAGGGACGGCTCAACCCGACATTGTCCGCTTCTTGAAACGCATCGTTGCCGATCAAGCTGGTCGGAACCTGTCCGCTGAAGCAGACCAGCGGCACAGAGTCCATGTACGCGTCAGCCAACGCCGTAATCACGTTGGTCATACCGGGACCAGACGTCACGAGGCACACTCCTGCCTTGCCGGTGGCCTTCGCATAGCCTTCGGCCATATGACCCGCGCCCTGCTCATGACGCGTCAAGATTATCTCGAGGTCTTTCTGTTGGTGGAGCATATCGAAAATCTTCAAAACGACCCCGCCGGGAAGCGCGAAAACGGTCTTCACGCCCTCCCGCTTGAGGCATTCGATGAAGATCTCAGCACCGGTGAGTTTCATAACGGAACCTCCCTCCATGCCGCCAGTGAGAACTAGACGGAGAGGTCAGCACATAATATGCCACGCTGCGGCTGGTCCAATTTAGACCTGCCACGACTCCCGCGACTGCTCAGAACGTTCTGAAAAATCAGGGAGAAAGATGTGTGATCCTATCACCACGTGTTTCCACCGTCAATAGTAGGGCGGGGCTGGGAGCCTCCTTCCCTGACAGTCTGTCTCCCCACATGATACCATCCGGCGTCATCTCGTTGGCCCTGAGTCGCGCCTCCATGAGCATGCCTGTCCGTGTAACCATCCTGTCTCGTGAAGACTGTCATCTGTGTGGAGTCGTGTACCGAATCGCGCTGCATCTTCAGTCAGAACTCCACATCGAAACGTGTAAAGTATTTATCGATGGTGACAGCGTCTTGACGGAACGTTATGGGGCGCGGGTTCCCGTCGTCTTGCTCGACGAGGTCGAACACTTCGCAGGAAAAGTGACGGAAGGGGAGCTACGTCGAGCGATAAAAAAAGCGCGGTGGAGAAGACCGATAAGCCGGATTCTGTCCCGCCTGGGATATGCTCCCAAGCGGGGGTGATCATTTCTCTAGGATTCGAGTTACCTCGAACCTCAAGCGACCTACCCGAAGACCTCGGCCGGGCCAGCCGGTCGCCGACTCTCCGAAGAAAGCCGACAGATGTCTTCCTATTTGGCCTTGCATCAGGCGACGCTTACCCTGCCGGTGATGTCGCCACCACCGCGGTGGGCTCTTACCCCACCGTTTCACCCTTACCTGAGCCAAAGTGGCCAGATTGGAATCCCGTCGCTTTGGCCATCGGCGGTTTGTTCTCTGTGGTGCTGGTGTCGGATCGCTCCGCCTGGGAATTACCCAGCGCCCTGCCCCTGAAGTCCGGACTTTCCTCTCAGAGCGTCACCGCTCCAAGCGATCACCCGGTCTTCTCCCTCGCGCCAGAGTACTATAGGACTGGATGTCTGCGCTTTCAAGGGCTCACCACAAATGCCTCGACTTACTGCACGGGCGGCAACAGTGCCGCAGGCATCGGCTGCTTTGTCTGGTAAATAGCCATGGCCTCCGGCATCCACTTTTTGAGCTGCTCAATCCTCGTTTCATGACCCGGATGGGTCGATAAGAACTCCGACGGCCCCTTACCACCGGACATTTGTTCCATTCGTTCCCAAAGATGAACTGACTCGCGCGGATCGTACCCCGCATCGGCTGCGAGCAAGATTCCGATATAGTCCGCTTCTGATTCATGCTTCCGGCTGAAGGGCAGCAACACGCCGACTTGCACCCCCACGCCAAGCGCCGCCATCGCCGATTGCCCCAACATCCCGCTCCCGCCTGCCGCCCCGGCTGCCACGCCAATGACCTGAAGCCCGGCATTCGTCAGTTGGCCCTGGCTCATTCGTTCTGCACCGTGTCGGGCCAATGCATGGACGACTTCATGCCCCATGACGGCGGCCAGCCCTGCTTCAGTCTTGGCCATGGGAAAGATGCCGGTATACACCGCCATCTTACCGCCAGGCAATGCAAAGGCATTCGCCGTCTTGTCATCCTTGATGATCGTCACTTCCCATTGAAATTGATTGGCCATCTCGGCATACTTCGAACGCTTGGCCGCTTCAACAATGCGGGCCACCACGCGCTTGACCGGTTCGATCTCGCGCGGATCTTGCGACTGTCTGAGCTTGGGATCGTTCTTCACCTGGCTATACGCCCGTGCGCCTAATTGCATCTCCTCGGATACCGAGGTCATCAACAACTGTGATCGCCCGGTGTACGGATTCGTTTCGCACCCGCTGACCACCACAATTCCCAGCACCGCGACAACCAACAGCACTCCGCGAGAAAACGACCTCCATGCCTGCATCGCAATTCTCCTTGATATTGACCCGTTGCCTACGATTTGAGAAATTGACCGTCCTTTGAGGCTCTGTTAGATTACCCCCCCGCTCTGAGATTTTCTACTAGGGCCATTTGCCTGTGACCGACAAGACGCCGCACACCTCGATCGAACGCATCGGCATCGATGAATCCGGCAAGGGAGACTATTTTGGTCCCCTGGTTGTCGCCGCCGTCTTCGTCGACGCCACCACGCAGGGAGAGCTGACCCTCATGCAGGTCCGGGACAGCAAGAAAATCTCAGATGGCCGCATACTTCAAATAGCGCCCGATATCCGATTGATTTGCCCTCACAGTATTGTCGCAATCGGTCCGCCACGATACAACGAGCTCTACTCGAAGATCAGGAATTTGAATCGCCTGCTGGCATGGGGACATTCCAAGGCCCTGGAGACTTTGCTGGAAAAGGTTTCGTGCGGGCGCGCGATCGCTGATCAGTTTGGCGACGAGCGGTTGATCCTGAATGCATTACAGGAGAAGGGACGTACGATCGCATTAGAACAACGGCACAGGGCCGAATCCGATCTGGCTGTGGCCGCCGCCTCCATCCTGGCCCGTGCAGAATTCCTTCTGCGATTGAAACGTCTCTCGGATGAGATCGGCACGACGTTGCCAAAAGGGGCGTCACCCGCCGTCGAACTGGCCGGACGCATGATCGTGAAGAAGCATGGAGAGGAACGACTGGGGTCGGTCGCCAAATTACACTTCAAAACGACTCAGGCTATTTTGGGAAAAACAGACTAGACCGACTCGCCAATCTCGAGCGCAGACGACTTATCGAGTTCGGGGCCTGGCGTTGTTTCGACAGGAATTTGTCCATCCCAGTAAAGCATCCGCCGGCAATAGGGACAGGTATGGAGATCTTCCGCGCGTTTCACGTCTGAAATCAGTTGCGGAGGAAGCTGAAGACGGCATCCGGAACAGATCCCCTCTTTGATCTCAGCGAGCGGTTGATCCTTCCGCGCCGCCTTGATCGTGTTATAGCGGCTGAGGAGCCCCTTCTCGACATGAGCCGAACGGGCTTGCTGCTGCGCTTCGAGATCGGCCAACTCTGTTGAAAGTGTGTGCTCTAGTCCGTCGAGCGCCTGTTTCCCCTGCGCAAAGGCCTTTTCGATGGCGCTGAGTTTCTCTTGTGCTTCTTTCGCTGCACGCTGCAGTTGTTCGATCTTCTCCATGCACAACAAGATCTTCTCCTCGATGTCCCCTTTCTTCTTGTTGGCAACCTCGATCTCGAAGAGATACGCTTGATATTCCTTATTAGACTTCAACTCTGACAGACGCGACTTCATTTTCTCAGTGTGCGCTTCATGCGCTTCAAGGTCTTGTTCGTGCGACCGTCGTTCCTTGATGAGGATCTCTACGGAGGCGCTGGTTTGTTGATGTAGCTGCTGGGCTTCTCGAAGCGGGGCTTCAACCGCTTGGAGCCGCTCTGGGATTTTTCGGCGCTGGTCCTTGATCTCCGTGATGCGGAGATCCAACTTCTGCAGCTCGATAAGGGGGGAAAGATTCTGGTTCAACGCACTCCTATCG
>Ga0187894_10000448_pt1 | contig 55572 bp, 63 predicted proteins | sample GBC1701081metaG_FD_136650 | JGI IMG/M metagenome (GOLD analysis project Ga0187894, IMG submission 136650) | White microbial mat communities from a lava cave in the Kipuka Kanohina Cave System on the Island of Hawaii, USA - GBC170108-1 metaG ...
CCGCGGGCAGCGACGCGGTGAAGGTCGGCGCGGTGATCGCGCTGATTGCGGAAGAGGGCGAGGATGCTTCGGCTGCGGCCAAGGCGAGCTCCGCGCCTGCCGCGCCGGCGCCAGCGAAGGCCGCGACTCCGCCGACACCGCCCGAACCCTCCGCTCCGCCGGCATCGGCGACTCAGCCCGAGGCGCCCAAGCCGGCCCCGGCGACCCCGCAGCCGCCCGCAGGCGGCGACCGGGTGAAGGCCAGCCCGCTGGCGCGGCGGCTCGCCGAGCAGCAGGGGGTCGACCTTGCTTCGCTCGCCGGCTCGGGTCCGGGCGGCCGGATCGTCAAGGCCGACATCGAAGGCGCGACGGGTCGTGCTCCCGCCCGGCCGGCGGCAGCGCCCGCGCCAGCCGCGGCGCCGCCGGCGGCGTTCGACACGGAAATCCCGCACGAGGCGGTCAAGCTCTCCAATATGCGCAAGGTCATCGCGCGCCGCCTGACCGAGGCCAAGCAGACCATCCCGCACATCTATCTGACGGTCGACATCCAGCTCGACGCCCTCTTGAAGCTGCGCGGCGAGCTCAACCAGGGGCTCGAGAGCCGCGGCATCAAATTGAGCGTCAACGACCTGCTGATCAAGGCGCTCGCCGCCGCCTTGATCGAAGTGCCGGAGTGCAACGTCTCGATCTCCGGCGACCAGCTGCTGAAATATCACCGCGCCGACATTTCGGTCGCGGTGTCGATCCCGGGCGGTCTGATCACCCCGATCATCGTCGGCGCCGATATCAAGTCGGTCTCGTCGATCTCGACCGAGATGCTTGCGCTCGCCGGCCGCGCCAAGGAGGGCAAGCTCCAGCCGCACGAATATCAGGGCGGCACCGCCTCGATCTCCAATATGGGGATGTTCGGGATCAAGCAGTTCGACGCCGTGATCAACCCGCCGCAGGGGATGATCATGGCGATCGGCGCCGGCGAGAAGCGGCCTTATGTGATCAACGACTCGCTGCAGATCGCGACGGTGATGAGCGCCACCGGCAGCTTCGACCACCGCGCGATCGACGGCGCCGACGGCGCCCGGCTGATGCAGGCGTTCAAGCGGCTGGTCGAGAATCCGCTGGGGATGCTGGCTTGAATAGCCCCTCTCCCCTTGCGGGAGAGGGGTTGGGGAGAGGGGGTACTCTTCATCCAACTTCCCGGCAGCTACGCTCGCGCGCAAAGACTATGCGGAGCGCGCCGACGGACGCTGAGCACCGGCTGTGGCAGATCCTGCGCGCCAAGCGTCTGTCCGATTACAAGTTCAAGCGCCAAGTGCCGATCGACAGTTATATCGTCGACTTCGTCTGCCTGCGTGAGCGGCTGATTGTGGAGGCTGATGGCGGCCAGCACGGAGCCGAGGCCGATGGCGTCCGAGACCGCTATCTCAGGGCGCAGGGATTTCGGATTCTGCGCTTCTGGAACAATGATATCCTCGGCAATGAGGATGGCGTCACCGTGTCCATTCTCGCCGCGCTTTCCCCTCTCCCCAACCCCTCTCCCGCAAGGGGAGAGGGGCTTCTAGGAACTTTCCATGGCTGACACCTACGACCTCGTCATCCTCGGCTCGGGACCGGGGGGCTATGTCTCCGCGATCCGCGCGAGTCAGCTTGGGCTCAAGACCGCGATCGTCGAGCGCGAGAAACTGGGCGGCATCTGCCTCAACTGGGGCTGCATCCCGACCAAGGCGCTGCTTCGCACCAGCGAGATCAACCATTATCTGACCCACGCCTCGGCCTATGGCCTCAAGGCGGAGAAGGTCGGCTTCGACCTTTCCGCGATCGTCGAGCGCAGCCGCAAGGTCGCCGGGCAGCTCAACATGGGCGTCAAGGGCCTGATGAAGAAGCACAAGGTGACGGTGGTCGAAGGCGACGGCACGATCACCGGCAAGGGTAAGCTCAAGGTCACGAAAAACGGCAGCGCCACTGAGCTCGCCGCCAAGCATATCCTGATCGCCACCGGCGCTCGCGCCCGCGATCTGCCGTTTGCCAAGGCCGACGGCGAGCGGATCTGGACCTATCGCCATGCGATGGTGCCCAAGGAAATGCCGACCAAATTGCTGGTGATCGGCTCCGGCGCGATCGGAGTCGAGTTCGCCAGCTTCTATTCGGACATGGGCGCCGAGGTGACGATCGTCGAGATGCTGCCGCGGATCCTGCCGGTCGAGGACGAGGACGTCTCGGCCTTCGTCCACAAGGCGCTCACCAAGCAGGGGATGACGATCCATGTCGGCGCCGGGGTCGAGAAGCTCGACGCGACCAAAACAGGGGTCAAGGCGTCGATCAAGGACAAGGACGGCAAGGTTTCGAGCGCCGAGTTCTCGCATGCCATCGTCGCGATCGGCATCGCCCCCAATAGCGAGACTATCGGGCTCGAAGCGCTCGGCGTGAAGACCGATCGCGGCCACATCGTCACCGACGGCTACGGCCGCACCAATGTCGAGGGCATCCATGCGATCGGCGACGTCACCGGCCCGCCCTGGCTCGCGCACAAGGCGAGCCATGAAGGCGTGGTCTGCGTCGAGGCGATCGCCGGCAAGAAGCCGCACCCGTTCGAGACCTGGAACATCCCCGGCTGCACCTATTCGCGGCCCCAGGTCGCCAGCGTCGGCCTCACCGAGGCCAAGGCCAAGGAGGCCGGGCGCAAGGTCAAGGTCGGAAAATTCCCGTTCATCGGCAACGGCAAGGCGATCGCTTTGGGCGAGGCCGAGGGCTTCATCAAGACCGTGTTCGACGAGGCGACCGGCGAGCTGCTCGGCGCCCACATGGTCGGCGCCGAAGTCACCGAACTGATCCAGGGCTATGTCGTCGCGCGCCAGCTCGAGACCACCGAGGCCGATTTGATGCACACCGTCTTCCCGCACCCGACGCTCTCGGAGATGATGCACGAGAGCGTGCTCGACGCCTACGGACAGGTGCTGCACATGTGATCCGGTGCCCGCCTCATCGCCTGAAGGGCGGTGGAGAGGCAATTTTCCATGGCCGCTGGACGCTTCACATTCAAGCACCGGCCCCTATATCGCCTTCGTGCCGCCTGCCGTCATGTGCGGGCCAGGCCATTCATATTCAGCCTTTTTTAGGGAGCCCGCGGCCTAATTGACCGCCATGGAACGCATCCAGCTCAAATTCTCCGCCGCGAAGCTGCTCGCTCTCGGCATCGCATGCCTGGGGATCGGCGCGGCCGCCGCCGGCCTCGGCCTCGACGCGCCCGGTGAGGCGCTGGCGCGGCGCGCGGGCCTGCTGCTCGCCGGGCTGCTGTCGGGTACAGTCGGACTGGCCGCCCTCATCCGCCTGTCAGGCGACCGGACCGCCGCCATGATCCGCCCTGACGGGATCCGGTTCAGGGGGCTGTTCTTCTCGCGCGACATTCCTTGGGAAGCGCTCGACCGGCTGTCTCTCCGCGAAAGCGGCGTCGCCGCCCGCATCGCGGCCGGCTCGCAAGGCCGGTCCCACGGCGTGTCGACCCGTCTGCTCGAGGCTGGCAAGGATCAGGCCGACCGCTGGGTGAAGGACGCGCTCGCGGCACGCTACGGGGCGCTGACGCCGAGGCCCGAAGCGGCCGCGCCGCCACCGGCTGCGCCGATCCGGATTGGCGCGTTTCGCCGCGTCGCCTGAACCGCTTGCGGAACGGGTTCGAACTGCGGCAGCTCGAAGGCAGCTCGCCGACTCTGTATTGACAATGTAATTACGGATTGCTAAATGGCAGCCCGAAGGGAGATGGCACGTGGCGGATGCCCTTGAACGCGGCAAAACTCGTCCCAAAGCGGATGCGACCATCACGATGCGCATCCCGGAGCAGACGCGTGAGCTCATCGATCGGGCCGCGGCGGCGCTGGGGAAATCCCGCACGGAGTTCGTGCTGGAAAGCGCGAGGCAGCATGCGGTGGACGTGATGCTTGACCAGCGCGTCTTCCACCTGGACGAGCAGGCCAGCGCCGCGTTCATGGATGCGCTGGCCGCGCCCATCAAGTCCGACGAAGCGCTCAAGGCCTTGTTCGCCCGCAAGTCGCCATGGGAATGAGAGGCGCGACTGGATCGCTCGCTTTCCATTCCCCTGTACCGGTCACATCCGAGCATGTCCTGGAGACATTCGACTGCGGCAATCCGCGGCTGAACGATTGGCTCAAGACCCACGCGCTTCGCAACGAAGGCACCGCGTCGCGAACATTCGTGGCTGCCGATGACGGGATGAACGTGCTGGCCTATTATACGCTGGCGACGGGCAGCGTCATCCTGAGCGAGGTGCCGCGAAAATTGCGTCAGGGCCTGCCGAACCCCGTGCCTGTCATGATCCTGGGCCGTCTCGCGGTCGATCGCCGCATGAGCGGCAAGCGCCTGGGGCCGGCGCTCCTCAAGGAAGCGATGGTGCGGACATTACGTGTGTCCGAGGACGCCGGCGTGCGCGCCCTCATCGTTCACGCCATCGATGACGCAGCGATCGAGTTCTACGCCAAATATAGCTTTCAGATATTCCCCCATGGAACGCGGACAATGTTCCTCCCGATCGAAGTCATCGCGGCGGCTGCCGGCGCTTCGTAACGTACAGGGCGCCGCGTCTTGCAGGGCCGGGACCGGCGTGCAAGCATGGCCCCTGACAAGGGGAAATATGAAGAAGCTGATCCTGGCCGTGCTGTTCGGCCTCTCCGCGACGGCCGCTCAGGCCGATTCCGTGGTCGTCACCGCCGACCGGATGATCGACGTCCTGACCGGGCGGGTGGTCCAGGAGCCGGTGGTGGTGATCACCGACGGGCGGATCGTCTCGGTGGTCGGCCGCGGCGGTGCCCGGCCGGTGATTCCGGCTGGGGCGCGGCGGATCGACCTGCCCGGGCACACAATCTTGCCGGGGCTGATCGACCTGCACGTCCATCTCGATTCGAGCCCCTATTACGGCCCCTATGACGCGCTCCAGTTCACCGACCTGTTCCAGACGGTGATGGGCCCGAGCCACGCCCGCGACACGCTCGAAGCCGGCTTCACCACGGTGCGCAATGTCGGCTCCGACCATTATTCCGATGTCGCTTACATGCAGGCGATCGACGAGGGCCGGATCCCGGGGCCGCGGATCGTGCCGGCCACCCATGCGCTGGGCGCGACCGGCGGCCATTGCGACGAGACCTTCCTGCCGCCGGAGCTGCATCGTCCCGCCGCCGGCGTCGCCGACGGCCCCCAGGCATTGCGCAACCGCGTCCGCGAGATGCGGCGCAACGGCGCCCAGGTGATCAAGGTCTGCGCCACCGGCGGCGTCTTCTCGCGCAACACCGAGCCGGGGCAGCTGCAGCTCTCCGAGGACGAGCTGCGCGCGATCGCCGAGGAGGCGCATCAATGGGGCCTGAGGGTCGCCGCCCATGCCCATGGCGCGGCGGGCATCCGCGCCGCGATCCGCGCCGGGATCGACACGATCGAGCATGCCAGCCTGATCGACGCCGAGGGCATCCGCCTGGCGCGCGAGCGCGGCGCCTGGCTGGTGATGGACATCTTCAACACCGATTACACCCAGGCGCATGGCCGGGAGAACGGCATCCTCGAGGACAATCTGCGCAAGGACCGCGAGATCTCCCAGATCCAGCGCGACAATTTCCGTGCCGCCCATCGCGCCGGGGCGCGCATGGCGTTCGGATCGGACGCCGGGGTGATGCCGCACGGAACCCAAAGCGGCCAGTTCCGCTACATGGTCGAATATGGGATGACGCCGATGGAGGCGATCCAGTCCGCGACCCGCAACGCCGCTCAGGCGCTCGGCCGCGAAGCCGATGTCGGTGCGATCGCGCCCGGCCGCTATGCCGATATCGTCGCGGTCGACGGCGATCCGCTCGCCAACATCCGCGAGCTCGAGGATGTCGACGTCGTGATCAAAAGCGGCGCTGTCGTTGCCGACCGGCGCGCGAGCCGGCCTTAAGGCCTGGCGCCCTCGGCGGCGAATTCGGCGATCAGCGGCTCGTAGGCGGAAAGCTCGGGGAATTCGGCGAAGCTGTGCCGGGCCGGTGTCGCTGCCCAGGGCAGCTTCGCGCGGGCGAACGTCTCGACGAACGGCTCGAACCAGCCATGTTCGTCGAGCATCGACGGCCGAACGTTGACGAACCAATCTATGGCCAGCGGCCGGGTGAACATCCAGGTCATGCATTTCGGGCAGAAATGGTGCTGGTCGACGTTGAGCCCGCCAAGCACTGGTTCGCCTGCGACGATCTCGAAGCCGTCGGACGGAACCGCCAGCGACAGCGAGAAGGCGCTCGCGCTCATCGCCTGGCAGCCGCTGCAATGGCAGGCCATGGCGAGCAAAGGCGGTCTGGTGACCCGGATGCGCACCGTGCCGCAGCGGCAGCCGCCGTCCCAGGGCAGTTTCCAATCGTCCATCGCCTGGCCTCCCATGGGCTCAATCGATCATAGTGATGAAAGTTTCTCGTTGAACGGGCAAATGTTCCGGCGGCTATGCCGCGGCGAGGAGGGCGAATGGCCGGTCTGGACCGCGACAGAGTCTATCGGGAATTCGGCGAGGCGGTGAACCTCGCCCCTGCGGAGCTGGAGCGCTGGCTGGCGACCGCCGAGAGCAAGCGCGTCGGCTGGAAAAGACCGGACGGCAAAGGCTCCGGCGAGAGCGTCGGCCACGCCTCGGGCCGGCGGATCGTCGCGATCCTGCGCACACGCAAGGCCGAGCTGACCGACCAGGATTATGCCCATATGCGCAAGGTCGTCGGCTATGTCCGCCGCCACCTCGCCCAGCGCCCCGACAATATCGTCACCTCGCGCTGGCGCTATTCGCTGATGAACTGGGGCCACGATCCGCTTAAGGGATGACCGCTAACGAAGCACAAAGCGCCGCTCAGAAATCGGGATCCCGAAGACAGTCAGATCCGAAGCTGGCTGCCGAGCTCGATCACCCGGTTGGTCGGCAGCTTGAAAAACTCCATCGCACTTTCGGAACTCTTCATCATCCAGGCGAACAGCCGCTCCCGCCACAAGGCCATCCCCGGCTGCTCCCGGCTCACGATCAGCTTCTGACGGCCGAGAAAGAAGCTCGTGCTCATCATGTCGAAGCCGCCGCCGCACGATTCGATCCGGGCAAGGTCGGCGGGAACGTCGACCTCGTCCATGAACCCGTAATGCAGGATGACGCGGTGGAAGCCGCTGTCGGCGCCGTGAACCTCGAGCCGCTGGCCCGGCGGGACGTGCGGGACGTCCTCGACCTTCACGTGCAGGATCAGGACGCGCTCATGGAGCACCTGGTTGTGCTTCAGATTGTGCAGCAGGGCCGAGGGCACGTCGTCCGGCGAGGCCGACAGGAAGACCGCGGTCCCGCGCACCCGGTGCACCGAGGCCGCCGACTTGACGAAGACGCCGAGCGGAAGCGCATCCTGCTCGAGCCGCCGCCGCATCAGCGCTCGCCCGGTCGCCCAGGTGGTGAGGATCGTGAAGATCAATGCCGCCACCAGCAACGGGAACCAGCCGCCATCCGCGACCTTGGTGATATTCGACGCGAAGAACGCGCCGTCGATGGCCGCGAACAGCCCGACCGTCAGCGTCGCGACCAGGCGGTTCCAGTTCCACACATGGAAGATCAGCACGGCGAGCATCATCGTGGTGATGATCATCGTGCCGCTGACCGAGATGCCATAGGCCGAGGCGAGATTGGTGGACTCGCGGAAGCCGAGCACCAGCGCCACGACCATCACCAGCAGGAGCCAGTTCACGGCCGGTATGTAGATCTGTCCGGCGGCCTTGGCGCTGGTGTGCTCGATGCGAAGCCGCGGAAGGAAGCCGAGCTGGACCGCCTGATGGGTGACCGAGAAGGCGCCCGAGATCACCGCCTGGCTGGCGATGATGGTGGCGGCGGTGGCGATGAACACCAAAGGCAGCCGCGCCCATTCCGGCGCCATCAGGAAGAAGGGGTTCTCGACGGCCGAAGGCGTGCCCAGCAGCAATGCGCCCTGCCCAAGATAGTTGAGCATCAGGCAGGGATAGACGAGGCCCAGCCAGGACAGGCCAATGGCCCTGCGCCCGAAATGGCCCATGTCGGCATAGAGAGTCTCGGAGCCGGTTACGGCGAGGAACACCGAGCCCATCGCGAGGAACGCCAGCTTCGGATCGTGCGCGAAGAACAGCAGCGCCCAATGGGGACTCAGCGCCTCCAGGATCTCGGGATGGCGGAGGATGTTCCAGACGCCGAGCGCGGCGAGCACGGCGAAATAGACGAGGATGACGGGGCCGAACATCGCCCCCACCTTCGCGGTGCCGCGGGACTGGACGAGGAACAGGCCGATGAGGATGACGATCGCGATCGGGATGACGAGCGGGGCGAGGCTCGACTGGACGACGGCCAGCCCCTCCACCGCCGACAGCACCGAGATGGCAGGCGTGATCATCGCGTCGCCATAGAAAAGCGCGGTGGCGAGAACCCCCATCACCACCAGGCCCGCCGACCATCTCCGCTCGCCGAGGTTGCGCGAGATCAAGGCGAGCAAGGCGAAGGAGCCGCCCTCGCCCTTGTTGTCGGCGCGCATCGCCACCAGCACATATTTGGCGGTGACGATCAGCATGAGCGACCAGAAGACGAGGCTGAGCACGCCGAATATGTGCAGCGGATCGACCGCCAGCGGATGCGGCCCGATGAAGCTCTCCTTCATCGCGTAGAGCGGCGAGGTGCCGATGTCGCCGTAGACGATCCCGATCGCGCCGATCATCAGCGCGGGGAGCGAATGCTTGTGGGATACGGTCGGCGCGTCGGCCGGCGCCGCGACAGGTTGGACAAGAGCAGCCATCGTCGCGATGTGCGGTGCGGGCCCATTAAGATTCCATGTGGATCGCGGCGCGTTCGTATGAACAAAGGCCGAGGTTTCGCGCCTGGACCCTCGACGCGCGCGAGCGATGGGCGCACTGAGCGCCGGTGACCGGCATGAACGCGAGCAAGGGTTCCGTCGCCGCGCAGCTTCGCGGCTATGCCGAGGCCGCGCTCATGGTCGCGGCCTCGACGCTGGTCGGCCTCGCCATCGCACCGCGATGGGGCAGCTCGGGCGTCGACCTGCTCTATCTGCCGGCGGTGCTCGCCGCCGCGGTGCTGGCCGGCCTCGGCCCGGCGCTGTTCGCCGCTCTGACCTCCGCTCTTGCCTATAATTTCTTCTTCACCGCGCCCCACCTCACCTTCCGCATCGAGAATCCGAACGACGTGGTCACGGTCGTCGTGCTGTTCGCGACGGCGCTGGTCACGAGCCAGCTCGCGGCCTCGGTCCGCCGGCAGGCACGCGCCGCGCAGGCGCATGCGGCCCGCAACGCGACCATCGCCGGGCTCGCGCGCCGGCTGCTGACCTGCACGACGGAGCGGGAGATCGCCGAGGTGAGCACGCGCGAGATCGCCGCGCTGTTCGAATGCAATGCCGCACTGGTCGGCGCGATGCCCGAGGCGGCCCTGCTGTCCAGCGCGCCCGCGCCGGTGCGGCTGACTCCGAGCGACGTCGCGGTCGCGGCTCTGGTCCTCGAAAGCGGGGAACGCGCCGGCCGCGGCGTCGACCGGGCGGTGCCGACCGAATGGCAGTTCCACCCGGTGCGGTCCGGCGGCGGGGTGCTTGCCGTGATGGGACTGGCGCGCGACGACGGGATCCCGCCGGTTCGCCGCGACCAGCTGCCGCTGCTCGACAATCTGCTCGACCAGGTGGCGCTCGCTCTGGAGCGCGGCCGGCTCGAGGAAGAAACGCGGGCGTTCACCCGCACCCGCGAACGCGACCAGCTGCGTTCGGCGCTGCTGTCTTCGATCGGCCAGGATCTCGAGCCGCCGCTCGCGGCGATCGGCGGCGCGGTTGCCGAGCTGAAGCGCGGCGGATCGGCCGACAAGGCGCTCGTCTCGCGCCTCGATGCCGAGGCCGTGAAGCTCGAGCGCTATCTGTCCAACCTGCTTAGCCTGGGTCCCGCCTCGGATCAGCGGCCGATCGAGCTGGGCGGCGTCACCATCGACCTGTTTCGGCGGGCGGTGCTCCGGGACGGAGAAGAGGTGCATCTGACCCCGAAGGAATATGCGGTGCTCGCGGAGTTGGCGAAGCATCCGGGGCGGGTGCTCAGCCACAGCCATCTGCTGCGCACCGCGTGGGGGCCGGCACAGGAAAAGCAGATCGACTATCTGCGGGTCGCGGTCCGGGGGCTGCGGCAGAAGCTCGAACGCGATCCGCCCCGGCCGGAACTCATCGTCAACGAGCCCGCGGTCGGCTATCGGCTGAAGATGGGCTGATGGAGTGCCGGGGCTTCAGCCTGTCCGGGGCTGGTTGATCGACAACGCGCCCGCCTCCGCTCCCTTGCAAACTTCCCCCGTTGACCCACATAGGCGTCGCGGTTATAGGCCGCGTCGCTCGCGGGCTGGTGGTGGCTTACAGGCCAGACGCTGTCCGCTTGGGCGTTTTAGAGCTGAACACTGCTGCGCGTAGAAGCAAGGGCCTGGGGGGCCGGAAAGCCCGCCGAGGCTCCTTTGCGCATTTTGCGTCGCAGTAGAGTAACTTGAAGGAAGTGAAGGGCTTCATGCCGACGATCAACCAGCTGATCCGCAAGGGTCGCGACCCGCAGAAGGCCAAATCCAAGGTCCCTGCGATGGAGCAGAATCCGCAAAAGCGCGGCGTCTGCACCCGGGTCTACACGACCACCCCGAAGAAGCCGAACTCGGCGCTGCGCAAGGTGGCCAAGGTCCGCCTGACCAACCAGCGCGAGGTGATCAGCTATATCCCCGGCGAAGGTCACAACCTTCAGGAGCATAGCGTGGTGCTGATCCGCGGCGGCCGCGTTCGCGACCTGCCCGGCGTCCGCTATCACGTGCTGCGCGGCGTTCTCGACACCCAGGGGGTGAAGGACCGTCGCCAGAGCCGTTCCAAATACGGCGCCAAGCGCCCGAAATAGGGGAATATAGATGTCTCGCCGCCGCCGCCCGGAAAAGCGCGAAATCCTGCCCGACCCCAAGTTCGGGGATGTCGTGCTCTCGAAATTCATGAACAGCGTCATGCTCGACGGCAAGAAGTCCGTCGCCGAGGGGATCGTCTACGGCGCCCTCGAGAGCATCGAGAGCCGCGCCAAGAAGGACCCGATCGGGGTGTTTCACGACGCGCTCAACAATGTGAAGCCGGGCATCGAGGTCCGCTCCCGCCGGGTCGGCGGCGCGACCTACCAGGTCCCGGTCGAGGTGCGCCCCGAGCGCGCCCAGGCGCTCGCCATCCGCTGGCTGATCTCGGCCGCTCGCGCGCGCTCGGAGAAGACGATGTCGGGGCGGCTGTCGGGCGAGCTGCTCGACGCTTCGGGCAATCGCGGCAACGCGGTCAAGAAGCGCGAGGATACGCACCGGATGGCCGAAGCCAACCGGGCCTTCTCACACTACCGCTGGTAGCAAATCAACCGCCGGGCCGCAGTCCGGCCCTGGAGACAGACAATGGCCCGCAGCCATCCGCTCGACAAATATCGCAACATCGGCATCATGGCCCATATCGACGCCGGCAAGACGACGACCACCGAGCGCATCCTTTATTATACCGGCAAGTCCTACAAGATCGGCGAGGTCCATGAGGGCACCGCCACGATGGACTGGATGGAGCAGGAGCAGGAGCGCGGCATCACGATCACGTCGGCCGCGACCACCTGCTTCTGGGACGACCACCGGATCAACATCATCGACACCCCCGGCCACGTCGACTTCACGATCGAGGTCGAGCGCTCGCTGCGCGTGCTCGACGGCGCGGTCGCGGTGTTCGACGGCGTCGCCGGCGTCGAGCCGCAGTCGGAGACGGTCTGGCGCCAGGCCGACAAGTACAACGTGCCGCGGATGTGCTTCGTCAACAAGCTCGACCGCACCGGCGCGAATTTCGACCGCTGCGTGGCGATGATCAAGGATCGGCTCGGCGCGCGTCCGATGGTGATGCAGCTGCCGATCGGCCTCGAGAGCGATTTCGTCGGCGTCGTCGACCTGGTCAACAACGAAGCGATCGTCTGGCTCGAGGAGAGCCTCGGCGCGAAGTTCGAGATTCGCGAGATTCCCGACGACATGAAGGACGCCGCCGCCGAAGCGCGGATGCACCTGATCGAAATGGCGGTCGAGCAGGACGACGCGGCGATGGAGGCCTATCTCGAGGGCAATGAGCCCGACGTCGCGACCCTGAAGAAGCTGATCCGCAAGGGCACGCTCAATTTCTCGTTCGTCCCGGTGCTGACCGGCTCGGCGTTCAAGAACAAGGGCGTGCAGCCGATGCTGGACGCGGTCGTCGACTATCTGCCGAGCCCGCTCGACGTGCCCTCGATCAAGGGCGTCAAGCTCGATGGCGAGACCGAGGACACCCGTCCGGCCGCCGACGATGCGCCGTTCGCGGCGCTGGCGTTCAAGATCATGACCGACCCGTTCGTCGGCACCCTGACCTTCGCCCGGATCTATTCCGGCAAGCTCGAGGGCGCCTCGACGGTGATGAACTCGGTCAAGGACAAGAAGGAGAAGGTCGGCCGCATGCTGCTGATGCACGCCAACGACCGCGAGGACATCAAGGAAGCCTATGCCGGCGACATCGTCGCTCTGGTCGGGCTCAAGGACACCACCACCGGCGACACGCTCTGCGCCCCCAACGCGCCGATCATCCTCGAGCGGATGGAGTTCCCCGATCCGGTGATCGAGGTCGCGGTCGAGCCCAAGACCAAGGCCGACCAGGAGAAAATGGGCATCGCCTTGTCGCGGCTCGCGGCCGAGGATCCCTCGTTCCGGGTCACCTCGGACTTCGAGAGCGGCCAGACGATCATCAAGGGGATGGGCGAGCTCCACCTCGAGATCCTGGTCGACCGGATGAAGCGCGAATTCAAGGTCGACGCCAATGTCGGCGCGCCGCAGGTCGCCTATCGCGAGTCGCTCGCGCGGCCCGTCGAGCTCGTCTACACCCACAAGAAGCAGTCGGGCGGCTCCGGTCAGTTCGGCGAGGTCAAGGTGGCGCTGGAGCCGGGCGAGCGCGGCTCGGGCATCGAGTTCCTCGACGAGATCAAGGGCGGCAACATCCCGCGCGAATATATCCCGTCGGTCGAAAAGGGCATGCGCGAGACCGCCGAGACCGGGTCGCTGATCGGCTTCCCGATCATCGACTTCAAGATCCGGCTGCTCGACGGCAAATATCACGACGTCGATTCGTCCGCGCTGGCGTTCGAGATCGCCGGCCGCGGCGCGATGCGCGAGGCGGCGCAGAAATCGGGCATCAAGCTGCTCGAGCCGATCATGAAGGTTGAGGTCGTGACCCCGGAGGACTATCTGGGCGACGTGATCGGCGACCTGAACAGCCGGCGCGGCCAGATCCAGGGGACGGACAGCCGCGGCAATGCCCAGGTCATCGAGGCGATGGTGCCGCTTGCGAATATGTTCGGCTACGTTAATGAGCTGCGCTCCTTCTCGCAGGGACGCGCTCAGTACACGATGCAGTTCTCGCATTATGAAGAGGTCCCGGCGAACGTCGCCGAAGAGGTCAAGGCAAAGCTCGCCTGAGCATCTGCCGACAGTGAAGTGAACAGAAAGACGAGGGTTAGGCAAAATGGCGAAAGCTAAATTCGAGCGGACCAAGCCGCACTGCAACATCGGCACCATCGGTCACGTCGACCACGGAAAGACGTCGCTGACCGCCGCGATCACCAAGGTGCTCGCCGAGACCGGCGGCGCGACCTATGTCGATTATGCCAATATCGACAAGGCCCCCGAGGAGCGCGAGCGCGGCATCACCATCTCGACCGCGCACGTCGAATATGAGACCGCGGCGCGCCACTATGCGCACGTCGATTGCCCGGGCCACGCCGACTATGTGAAGAACATGATCACCGGCGCCGCCCAGATGGACGGCGCGATCCTGGTCGTGTCCGCCGCCGACGGCCCGATGCCGCAGACCAAGGAGCATATCCTGCTCGCCAAGCAGGTCGGCGTGCCGACGATGGTGGTCTACCTCAACAAGGTCGACCAGGTCGACGATCCCGAGCTGCTCGAGCTGGTCGAGCTCGAGATCCGCGAGGAGCTGTCCAAGCGCGAGTTCGACGGCGACAACATTCCGATCATCTCCGGCTCGGCGCTCGCCGCGCTCGAGGACAAGAATGACGAGATCGGCAAGCAGTCGATTCTGCGGCTGATGGAAGCCGTCGACGCCTGGATCCCGCAGCCCGAGCGCCCGCTCGACAAGCCGTTCCTGATGCCGATCGAGGACGTGTTCTCGATCTCGGGCCGCGGTACCGTGGTCACCGGGCGCGTCGAGACCGGCGTGGTCAAGGTCGGCGAGGAAGTCGAGATCGTCGGCATCAAGGATACCACCAAGACGGTCGTCACCGGCGTCGAGATGTTCCGCAAGCTGCTCGACCAGGGTCAGGCCGGCGACAATATCGGCGCGCTGCTGCGCGGCGTCGGCCGTGAGGAGGTCGAGCGCGGCCAGGTGCTGGCCAAGCCCGGCTCGATCACGCCGCACACCGATTTCAACGCCGAGGTCTATGTCCTGTCGAAGGACGAGGGCGGCCGTCACACGCCGTTCTTCGCCAATTACCGGCCGCAATTCTACTTCCGCACGACCGACGTCACCGGCGAGGTCGTGCTGCCGGAAGGGACCGAGATGGTCATGCCCGGCGACAATGTGACTCTGGGCGTCAAGCTGATCGCCCCGATCGCCATGGACCAGGGCCTGCGCTTCGCGATCCGCGAAGGCGGCCGGACCGTCGGCGCGGGGGTTGTCGCCGAGATCACGAAGTAATATAGGGGCCAGCCGCCCGGGTCTTCCAAGATTCGGGCGGCTCGCTTTTTCCCTGCTTCGCCAAGGCTTCGCAGGGCTGAGTTTCGAGTTTTGTTTACGTCTTCATTGATGCTGGCGGGCTTGTCTGCCGAAGCTTCAGCGAAGGCAGGCTCTTTCGCATCGGTAAATTGGAATGGAAACGCAGAATATCCGCATTCGCCTGAAGGCGTTCGATCATCGGGTGCTCGACCAGGCGACCGGCGACATCGCCGACACCGCCCGCCGTACGGGCGCGCTCATTCGCGGTCCCATTCCGCTGCCGACGCGGATCGAGAAGTTTACCGTGAACCGGAGCCCGCACATCGACAAGAAGTCGCGGGAGCAGTTCGAGGTTCGCACCTATAAGAGGCTGCTCGACATCGTGCAGCCGACGCCGCAGACGGTCGACGCGCTGATGAAGCTCGATCTCGCCGCCGGCGTCGACGTGGAAATCAAGCTGGCCTGATCGCCAGCTCAGTCCGTCATCCCGGCGAAAGCCGGGATCTCAGTTCCTTCTTCTGCGGAAGAAGTGAGATTCCAGCTTTCGCTGGAATGACGAGAAAGAGATAGGTCCCCGCTTTCGCGGGGACTGCGAACGAAAAACCCGTCGGGTTTTTCATTCCTGGGATACCGCACGGCTCTGCCGTGGTCCGCGTCCCCCGTCCTCTCCGCTTCCGGGCGGGGAACTAGCCCAGACGGGGCACGCATCGTTTTCGGGCTAACACGCCCCCGGCGTTTCGTCGGGGGCCTCTGTATGAGGAGTTTGGTCATGCGCACCGGCGTGATCGCGAAGAAAATGGGGATGACCCGCTTGTTCCAGGAGGATGGCCGGCACGTGCCGGTGACCGTCCTGGCGCTCGAAAATGTTCAGGTCGTCGCCCGCCGCGAGGCGGAGCGCGACGGCTATAGCGCGGTCCAGCTGGGCGCCGGCTCGGCCAAGGCCAAGAACCTGTCCAAGCCCGAGCGCGGCCATTTCGGCAAGGCCGAGGTCGAGCCCAAGGCGAAGGTCGTCGAGTTCCGCGTCGACGAGGACGCGCTGCTCGACGTCGGCGCCGAATTGAGCGCCGACCATTTCGTCGCCGGCCAGCTCGTCGACATCCAGGGCGTCACCCAGGGCAAGGGCTTTGCCGGCGCGATGAAGCGCTGGGGCTTCAAGGGCCTGCGCGCCACCCACGGCGTCTCGGTCTCGCACCGCTCGCATGGCTCGACCGGCAACCGTCAGGATCCGGGCCGCGTCTTCAAGAACAAGAAGATGGCTGGGCATATGGGCGCACGCAACCGCACCCAGCAGAATCTCGAGATCGTCCGCACCGACGCCGGCCGCGGCCTGCTGTTCGTCAAGGGCTCCGTCCCCGGCCACAAGGGCAGCTGGCTGCTGGTCAATGACGCGATCAAGGTCGCCCGTCCCGAAGCCGCGCCTTATCCCGCCGGCCTGCGCGAGCTGGGCAAGGCGATCGAGACCGAGGAGGCTCCGGCCGGCCTGGTCGAGGAGGCCGCGGTCCACGAAATCCCGGCGCTGCCGAGCGACGACGAGGTCGCCGCGATCGCCGCCGAGCAGGAAGCCGGCGCCGCCGCCGCTGAAGCCGCCGCCGCCGAAGAGGCCCAGGCCGCGGACGAAGCGCCGAAGGCCGACGACGAGAGCAAGGAAGGCTAGTCATGAAGGTCAAGGTCCAGAGCCTCGACGCGAAAGCCAAGGGGAGCGACATCGAGCTCGACGACGCCGTGTTCGGCGTCGAGCCGCGCGCCGACATCCTGCACCGCGTCGTCACCTGGCAGCTCGAGAAGCGCCGCGGCCGAGCCCGGGCGACGCGCGAGCGCAGCGAGGTCAACCGCACCGGCAAGAAGTTCGGCCGGCAGAAAGGCGGCGGCACCGCCCGTCACGGCGATCGCCGCGCCCCGATCTTCGTCGGCGGCGGCAAGGCGCACGGCGCCCGCGCCCGCGACTTCGATCCGTCGCTGAACAAGAAGGTTCGGACCCTGGGCCTGCGCATGGCGCTCTCGGCCAAGGCGAAGGGCGGCAATCTGGTGGTGCTCGACAGCCTCGACCTCAAGGAGGCCAAGACCGCCGCGCTCAAGGAGCAGCTCGGCAAGCTCGGCCTTGGCAAGTCCGCGCTGGTGATCGACGGCGATGCGCTCAACGTCGGCTTCGCTCATGCCTCGGCCAATCTTCGCGAGATCGACCTGCTCCCGGCGATCGGCGCCAACGTCTACGACATCCTCAATCACGAGACCCTGGTGCTGACCCGCGCCGCGGTCGAGAAGCTGGAGGCCCGGTTCAATGGCTAAGGCGAAAAAGCAGGACGCGCAGACGCGGGTCGACATCAGCCATTACGACGTCGTCCTTGCGCCGCACATCACCGAGAAGTCGACCCTGCTCTCCGAGCATAATGCGGTCGTGTTCAAGGTCGCGGGCGGCGCCTCCAAGCCGCAGATCAAGGCGGCGGTCGAGGCCCTGTTCGGGGTCGAGGTGACCGGGGTCAACACGATGAACGTCAAGGGCAAGACCAAGCGCTGGAAGGGTCGCCCCTACACGCGCTCGGACGTCAAGAAAGCCGTCGTGACGCTGGCCGAAGGTCAGTCGATCGACGTCACCACCGGTATCTGAGGCGGCAGCGATGGCACTCAAGCAATATAATCCGACGACCCCGTCGCAGCGCGGCCTGATCCTCGTCGACAAGTCGGCTTTGTGGAAGGGCAAGCCGGTCAAGGCGCTGACCGAAGGCAAGCGCAAGACCGGCGGCCGCAACAACAAAGGCCATGTCACCTCGCGCGGCATCGCCGGCGGTCACAAGCAGAAGTACCGCTACATCGATTTCAAGCGCCGCAAGTGGGACGTTCCGGCCACCGTCGAGCGGCTCGAATATGATCCGAACCGCACCGCGTTCATTGCCCTGATCAAATATCAGGACGGCGAGCAGGCCTATATCCTCGCGCCGCAGCGGCTCGCCGCGGGCGACGTCATCGTCGCCGGCCGCAAGGTCGACGTGAAGCCCGGCAATGCGATGGAGCTGTCGCAAATGCCGGTCGGCACGATCGTCCACAATGTCGAGATGAAGCCGGGCAAGGGCGGCCAGATCGCCCGCGCCGCCGGCACCTATGTCCAGGTCGTCGGCCGCGACCGCGGCATGGTGATCGTGCGGCTGAATTCGGGCGAGCAGCGCTATATTCGCAGCGACTGCATGGGAACGGTCGGCGCGGTGTCGAACCCCGACAACCAGAACCAGAATTTCGCCAAGGCCGGCCGCACCCGCTGGATGGGCCGGCGTCCGCTGACTCGCGGCGTCGCCAAGAACCCGGTCGATCACCCGCACGGCGGCGGCGAGGGCCGCACTTCGGGCGGCCGCCATCCGGTCACGCCGTGGGGCAAGCCGACCAAGGGTGCCCGCACCCGTTCGAACAAGGCGACGGACAAGATGATCATCCGTTCGCGTCACGCGAAGAAGAAGAGGTAAGTCATGGCCCGCTCCGTCTGGAAAGGCCCGTTCGTCGAGCTGTCGCTGCTGAAGAAGGCAGAGACGGTGCAGGAAGCCGGTGGCCGCGCGCCGATCAAGACCTGGTCGCGCCGCTCCACCATCCTGCCGCAGTTCGTGGGGCTGACGTTCAACGTCTACAATGGCCGCAAATTCGTGCCCGTCTCGGTCAACGAGGACATGGTCGGCATGAAGCTCGGCGAGTTCGCGCCGACGCGGACCTTCCATGGCCACGCGTCCGACAAGAAGGGCAAGAGGTAAGCCATGGGCAAGGAAAAGGCTCCCCGCCGGGTCGCCGAGAACGAGGCGCTCGCGGTCGGCACGCAGATCCGCGGCTCGGCGCAGAAGCTCAATCTCGTCGCCGGCCTGATCCGCGGCAAACGCGCCGGCGAGGCGCTGTCGATCCTCAGCTTCTCGCCCAAGGCGATGGCGCAGGACGTCAAGAAGGTGCTCGCCTCGGCGATCGCCAATGCCGAGAACAACCACAATCTCGACGTCGACAGCCTCGTCGTCGCGGAAGCCAGCGTCGGCAAGAGCCTGTCGATGAAGCGCTGGACGCCGCGCGCCCGCGGCCGTTCGAGCCGGATCGTCAAACCGTATAGCCGCGTGCGCATCGTCGTCCGCGAGCAGCAGGAAGCTTAACCATGGGTCAGAAATCCTCCCCGATCGGCCTCAGGCTTCAGATCAACCGGACCTGGGACAGCCGCTGGTTCGCCGAGGGCGACGATTATGGCCGGCTGCTGCTCGAGGATCTCAAGATCCGCAGGTTCATCCTCGACGCGCTGCCCCAGGCGGCGATCTCGAAGGTGGTGATCGAGCGGCCGGCCAAATTGTGCCGGGTCTCGATCTATGCCGCGCGGCCGGGGGTGATCATCGGCAAGAAGGGCGCGGACATCGAGAAGCTGCGCAAGCAGCTCGGGGCGATGACCTCGTCGGACGTCAGCCTCAACATCGTCGAGATCCGCAAGCCCGAGATCGACAGCCGGCTCGTCGCCCAGGGCGTCGCCGACCAGCTCGAGCGCCGGGTCGCGTTCCGCCGCGCGATGAAGCGCGCCGTCCAGTCGGCGCTGCGCCTCGGCGCGGAAGGCATCCGCATCACCTGTGCGGGACGGCTCGGCGGCGCCGAGATCGCCCGGACCGAATGGTATCGCGAAGGCCGGGTGCCGCTGCACACGCTGCGCGCCAATGTCGATTATGCCGAGGCCACCGCGCACACCGCTTATGGCGTCTGCGGCGTCAAGGTCTGGATCTTCAAGGGCGAGATCCTCGGCCACGACCCGCTGTCGCAGGACCGGCTGATGATGGACGCGCAGACCTCCGGCGTCCGGCCCGCCCGCTGAGCCATTGGGATAAAAGAAAATGCTGCAACCCAAACGCACCAAGTTCCGCAAGGCCCATAAGGGCCGGATCCATGGCGACGCCAAGGGCGGAACCGCGCTCAACTTCGGCGCCTACGGCCTCAAGGCGATGGAGCCGGAGCGGATCACCGCGCGCCAGATCGAGGCCGCGCGCCGCGCGATCACGCGTCACATCAAGCGCCAGGGGCGGTTGTGGATCCGCATCTTCCCGGACGTTCCGGTGTCGACCAAGCCCGCCGAAGTCCGGATGGGCTCGGGCAAGGGCAGTCCCGAATATTGGGTCTGCCGGGTGAAGCCGGGCCGCATCCTGTTCGAGCTGGATGGCGTTCCCGGTCCGATCGCCAAGGTCGCGTTCGAGCGCGCCGCCGAGAAGCTTCCGATCAAGACCAAGGTGATCGCCCGCCTTGGCGAAACCCTGCTCGAGGACGCCTGACATGGCCAAGATCGACGAACTCAAGAGCCGCAGCGACGACCAGCTGACCGATCAGCTGTCGGAATTGAAGCGCGAGCAGTTCAACCTGCGCTTCCAGGCGGCGACCAACCAGATCGAGAAGCCGGCGCGGATCCGCGTCGTCCGGCGCACGATCGCCCAGATCAAGACGCTCCAGGCCGAGCGTGCCCGTGCCGCTCAGGCAAAGGCGTAAGGAGTAAGACGAATGCCCAAGCGCGTCCTGACCGGCACCATAGTGTCCGACAAGACCGACAAGACGGTGGTGGTCCGCGTCGAGCGGCGGGTGAAGCACCCGCTCTACGGCAAGATCATCAAGCGGTCGAAGAAGTATCACGCCCATGACGAGGGCAATGAATTCAAGGCCGGCCAGGTCGTCCGCATCGAGGAGACCCGGCCGATCTCGAAGCTGAAGACCTGGCGGGTCCTCGGTGCCGCCGAAGCCGGTGCTTCGCCGGGCCCTGTCGAAGACAAATCGGCGAAGTCGAGGCCGCGGAAGAAGGCGCCGGAGCAGGCCCCGGAGACGGCGGAAGCCGAAACCGAGACGGCCGGGGCATAGTGAGTGTTGCGTCACCCCAGCGAAGGCTGGGGTCCATGCTGAGTCAGCTTGGATGCCAGCCTTCGCTGGCATGACGAAGTGGAAGGTGGATCCCCGCTTTCGCGGGGACATGGTGTGAAGAAGGAATGGATCGATGATCCAGATGCAGTCCAACCTCGAGGTCGCCGACAATAGCGGCGCGAAGCGCGTCCAGTGCATCAAGGTGCTGGGCGGGTCGAAGCGCCGCTTCGCCGGCGTCGGCGATATCATCGTCGTCTCGGTCAAGGAGGCCGCGCCGCGCGGCCGGGTCAAGAAGGGCGACGTCCACAAGGCGGTGATCGTGCGGACTGCGAAGGACATCCACCGTCCCGACGGGTCGACGATCCGGTTCGATTCGAACGCCGCCGTCCTGGTCAACAACAACCAGGAGCCGATCGGCACCCGTATCTTCGGCCCGGTCGTCCGCGAGCTGCGCGCGAAGAAGCATATGAAGATCATCAGCCTCGCGCCGGAGGTGCTGTAATGGCCGCTGCGAAGATCAAGAAGGGCGACAAGGTCGTCGTCCTGTCCGGCAAGGACAAGGGCCGTCACGGCGAGGTCGTGAAGTCGATGCCGAAGCTCGGCAAGGTGATCGTCTCCGGCGTCAATGTCGCCGCGCGTCACCGCAAGCCGACCCAGGCCAATCCGCAGGGCGGCATCGAGCGCCGCGAGGCGCCGATGCACGTGTCGAAGGTCGCCCTCGAGGACCCCAAGACCGGCAAGCCGACGCGGGTTCGCTTCGAGGAGCGCGATGGAAAGAAGGTCCGCATCGCGGTGCGGTCCGGGGAGCTGATCAATGGCTGACGAGCAGGAAAAGGAAGTGCCGGTGACCGGGAACGAGCCGCAGCAGTCCGGCGATGCGCAGGCGCAGGCGCCCGAGGCTGAAGCGTCTTCCGAGCCGGCGCAGGCCGAGCGCGAGCAGCCCGTGAAGGCGGAGAAGGTCGAGCCGGCGCCGAAGGCGGCGAAACCGGCGAAGGCAGGTGATTACAAGCCGCGCCTGCGCAAGGACTATGACGAGCGCATCGTCCCGGCGATGATCGAGCGGTTCGGCTACAAGAATCGTCTCCAGGTGCCGCGCCTTCAGAAGATCGTGCTCAACATGGGCGTCGGCGAGGCGACCCAGGACAAGAAGCGCGTCGAGACCGCCGCGGCCGAGCTGGAGCTGATCGCCGGGCAGAAGCCGGTGATCACCAAGGCCAAGAAGTCGATCGCCCAGTTCAAGCTGCGCGAAGGCATGCCGATCGGGGTCAAGGTCACCCTGCGCCGCGAGCGGATGTACGAATTTCTCGATCGGCTGGTCACGATCGCGCTGCCGCGCGTGCGCGACTTCCGCGGCCTCAATCCGCGCTCGTTCGACGGCCGTGGCAATTACGCCATGGGCCTCAAGGAGCAGATCGTCTTCCCCGAGATCAATTACGACCGCATCGAGAAGGTCCGGGGCATGGACGTCATCGTCACCACCACCGCGAAGACGGACGATGAGGCGCGCGAGCTGTTGCGCCTCTTCAACTTCCCCTTCCCGGTCGAAGAGGATCAGAAGCAGGCGGCCTGAGCCGTCTGCCTGACAGAAGGAAGAGAACTTAAGTCATGGCGAAACTGAGTTCCATCAACAAGAACGAGCGTCGCAAGAAGCTGGCGAAGCAATATGCCGGCCAATATGCGAAGCTGAAGGCGATCGCGAACGACGAGTCGAAGGACGACACCGAGCGCCTGATCGCGCGACTGAAGATGGCCGAGCTGCCGCGCAATGCGAACCCGACCCGGGTCCGCAACCGCTGCGAGCTGACCGGCCGGTCGCGCGGCTTCTACCGCAAGTTCCGGCTGTCGCGCATCATGCTGCGCGAACTGGGCAATAAGGGCCTGATCCCAGGCCTCACCAAGTCGAGCTGGTAAGGTTTTGATATGCCGATGACCGATCCCCTGGGTGATATGCTCACCCGCATCCGCAACGGCCAGCAGGCGAGGAAGGACAGCGTCCTTTCGCCGGCGTCGAAGCTGCGCGCCCGCGTGCTCGACGTGCTCCAGCGCGAGGGCTATATTCGCGGCTATCGCGAAGAGGCGCTCGGCCAGCATCGCGGCCTGCGCATCGAGCTCAAATATTTCGAGGGCCAGCCCGCGATCCAGCACGTGTCGCGGGTCTCCAAGCCCGGTCGCCGGGTCTATTCGGGCGCGCAGGAGCTGCCGCGCGTCCGCAACGGGCTCGGCATCACCATCGTCTCGACGCCGAAGGGCGTTCTGAGCGACGCCGAGGCGCGCTCCCAGAATGTCGGCGGCGAAGTGCTCGCGGAGGTGTTCTGATGTCGCGCATTGGTAAACGGCCGGTCGCGCTGCCCAGCGGCGTGACCGCAAGCGTCGAGGGCCAGACGCTGGCGGTGAAGGGGCCGAAGGGCACCCTGTCGCTGGAGATGGCCGACGACGTCAATTATGACGTCCAGGAGGGCGCCATCGCGGTGACGCCGGGCAACGACACCCAGCGAGCGCGTGCCTTCTGGGGCATGCAGCGCACGCTGGTGCAGAATCTGGTGACCGGCGTCACCGAGGGTTTCACCAAGACGCTCGAGATCACCGGCGTCGGCTATCGTGCCGCTGCACAGGGCAGGAATTTGCGGCTCCAGCTCGGCTACAGCCACGACGTCAATGTCGCGGTGCCGGACGGCATCGAAATCAAGACGCCCGATCCGACCACGGTCGAGATCAGCGGCATCGACCGGCAGAAGGTCGGGCAGATCGCCGCCGAGATCCGCCGCTGGCGCAAGCCCGAGCCCTACAAGGGCAAGGGCATCAAATATCGCGGCGAGTATATCTACCGCAAAGAAGGCAAGAAGAAATAGCCATGGCACGGTTCAATCCCTTCGAGAAAAGGCGCCAGCGCGTCCGCACCTCGCTGCGTCTGCGCGCCGGCGACCGGCTGCGCCTGTCGGTCCACCGCTCGGGCCGCCACATCTATGCGCAGGTGATCAACGACGCCGAAGGCCGCACCATCGCTGCCGCTTCGACGCTGGAGAAGGAGGGCCGCGCCAAGACCGGCGCGACCGTCGCTTCGGCGCAGGACGTCGGCCGCAAGATCGCCGAGCGCGCCAAGGCCGCCGGCATCACCCGGGTCGTGTTCGATCGCGGCGGTTTCCTGTTCCATGGCCGCGTCAAGGCGCTGGCCGACGCCGCCCGAGAGAGCGGATTGGAGTTCTAGATCATGGCTGACGAAAACAACCCGACCCCCGAAGGCGCCCCGGAGCCGGCCGCAGCCGAGGCCGCGGCGCCTGCCAAGGTCGCAGCGGCGACCGTCGAGGCCGAGCCAGCACCCGTCGAGGCCGCGTCAGCGCCCGTCGAGGAGCAGCGCGGGCCGCGTCGCGAGCGCGGCGGACGCGGGCGCGGCGGCGGCGACCGGGGCGGCCGTGGCCGTCGCGACGACCGTCGCGGGCGCGGCTCCGACGACGAGGGCGGCGAGGAACTGATCGAGAAGCTGGTTCACATCAACCGCGTCTCCAAGACGGTGAAGGGCGGCAAGCGCTTCGGCTTCGCCGCTCTGGTCGTGGTCGGCGACGGCAAGGGCCGTGCCGGCTTCGGCCACGGCAAGGCGCGCGAGGTGCCCGAGGCGATTTCCAAGGCCACCGCCGCCGCCAAGAAGGCGATGGTCCGCGTGCCTCTGCGCGAGGGCCGCACCCTCCATCATGACGGGCTCGGCCATTTCGGCGCCGGGCGCGTCTTCGTCCGCTCCGCGCCGGCCGGCACCGGCATCATCGCCGGCGGTCCGATGCGCGCGGTGTTCGAGAGCCTCGGGGTCGCCGACGTCGTCACCAAATCGATCGGGACGTCGAACCCCTACAACATGATCCGCGCGACCTTCGAAGCGCTCGGCGAGCAGACCAGCCCCAAGTCGGTCGCGCATCGCCGTGGCAAGAAGATCGCCGACCTGATGTCGCGCCGCGAAGCCCTGTCCGGCGCAGAAGCCGAGGCGCAGGCCGAGACGGTGACGGAGTAGACCCGATGGCCCAGGAAACCAGAAAAACCATCAAGATCACCCAGACCGGATCGCCGATCCGCCGCACCTTGGACCAGCGCCGGACCCTGGTCGGCCTGGGGCTCAACAAGATGCATCGCACGGTCGAGCTCGACGACACCCCCGAGGTGCGCGGCATGATCCGCAAGGTGCAGCATATGGTGGCGGTCGAGGGCTGACCTTGGCCGTCATCCCAGCGGAGGCTGGGATCCAAGCGGAAAGGGACATAGGGAAAAGTCCGAATCCCGGTCCCGCCCAAATTCGGAATGGGCCCTCGCCTCCGCGAGGGCTGCGGATCGATCACCGGTGGTGATCGATCCTTGGAGTGCAGACAATGAAACTGAACGATCTCCGCGACAATCAGGGCGCCCGCAAGGGCCGGGTGCGGGTCGGCCGCGGCATTGGCTCGGGCCTCGGCAAGACCGCCGGGCGCGGCCAGAAGGGCCAGAAGAGCCGCTCGGGCGTCTCGGTCTGGGGCTTCGAGGGCGGCCAGATGCCGCTCCACATGCGGCTGCCGAAGCGCGGCTTCAACAATGTGTTCGCCAAGGATTATGCCGAGGTCAATCTCGGCGCGATCCAGAAGGCGGTCGACGCCGGCCGGATTGAGGAGAAGGGCGTGATCGATCATGACGCGCTCAAGGCCGCCGGGCTCGCCCGCGGCGGCAAGGACGGCGTTCGCATCCTCGGCAAAGGCGAATTGAAAGCGAAGCTCTCGTTCAAGGTCGCCGGCGTTTCCGCCGGCGCCCGCCGGGCGATCGAAGGCGCCGGCGGCGGTATCGAGCTGATCGAGATCATCCCCGCGGCCGAAAAGGCCGCCGCCAAGAAAGGCAAGGGCGCGGCGCGGGGCGCAAAGGCGAAGGCCAAGGCCGAAGCCTGAAGCCCCGCCGCGCGGTCCGAGGCTGACAAGCCGGAACCGGTCACTATATCAGGCGGCGGGAGACCATCCGGTCATCCGCCGCATTCGTTTCTTGGGATCGACATTCTATGGCATCCGCAGCCGAACAAATGGCAGCCAATGTGAGCCTGGCGAACTTCGCCAAGGCCACCGACCTCAAGAAGCGCCTCTGGTTCACGCTCGGCGCCCTGATCATCTTCCGGCTGCTGAGCTTCGTGCCGCTGCCGGGCATCGATCCCCGCGCCCTGAACACGCTGTTCCAGACGACGCGCGGCGGCGTGCTCGATTTCTTCAACATGTTCTCCGGCGGCAGCCTCGAGCGGATGAGCCTGATCGCACTCGGCGTCATGCCCTACATCACCGCCTCGATCGTGATGCAGCTCGCGACGACGATGTCGCCGCAACTGGGGGCGCTCAAGAAAGAGGGCGAGAGCGGCCGCAAGAAGATCAACCAATATACCCGCTACGGCACCGTCCTGCTGTGCGCGATCCAGGGCTATTTCATGGCGGTCGCGCTCGAAAGCTGGGGCGCGTCCGCGGGCCAGTCGGCGGTGGTCGATCCCGGCATGCTGTTCCGCGTCACCGTCGTCGTCAGCCTGGTCGGCGGCACCATGTTCCTGATGTGGCTCGGCGAGCAGATCACGACCCGCGGCATCGGCAACGGCATTTCGCTGATCATCATGGCCGGGATCGTCGCCAACATGCCCCGGGTGCTCGCTCAATTGTTCGAAGGCGGCCGCACCGGCAGCCTCGACCCGTTCGTCATCCTGATCGTGGTCGCGCTGGCGCTCGGCCTGGTGCTGTTCATCTGCTTCATGGAGCGCGCCCAGCGCCGCGTGCTGATTCAATATCCCAAGCGCCAGACCGCGCGCGGCCAGATCCAGCAGGAGCGCTCGCACCTGCCGCTCAAGGTCAACACGTCGGGCGTGATCCCGCCGATCTTCGCCTCGTCGCTGCTGCTGATGCCGCTGACCATCGCCCAGTTCGCCGGCCAGGGACAGACCGGCGACACCTGGTGGAGCGAGACGGTGATCACGATCACGACCCTGCTCCAGCACGGCGCGCCGCTCTACATGTTCCTCTACGGCGCCGGGATCGTCTTCTTCTGCTTCTTCTACACCGCGGTGGTGTTCAACCCCGAGGAGACCGCCGAGAATCTCAAGAAATATGGCGGCTTCATCCCCGGCATCCGTCCCGGCAAGCGCACCGAGGAATATCTCGATTATGTGCTGACCCGGGTGACGGTGGTCGGCGCGGCCTATCTGACCCTGATCTGCCTGGTGCCCGAATTCCTGATCGCGCGCGCCGGCATCCCCTTCTATCTCGGCGGCACCTCGCTGCTGATCGTGGTCAATGTGACGATGGACACCGTGACCCAGATCCAGAGCCATCTGATCGCCCATCAATATGGCGACCTGATCAAGAAGGCGAAGCTGAAGGGCGGGCTGCGGCGTAGCTGAGCCGCGCAGGGGGCATGACGGCATGGCGATGAACATCATCCTCCTCGGCCCGCCCGGCGCCGGCAAGGGCACCCAGGCGAGCCGCCTGGTCGAGGAGCGATTCATGGTCCAGCTCTCGACCGGCGACATGCTCCGCGCCGCGGTCAAGGCCGGCACGCCGGTCGGGCTCAAGGCCAAAGCGGTGATGGACGCCGGGGAGCTGGTCTCCGACGCGATCGTCTCGGCGCTGATCGGCGACAAGCTCGCGGAGATCGGCGAGGCCGCCGGCGCGATCTTCGACGGCTATCCGCGCACCGCCGCCCAGGCCGACGCGCTCGATCTCATCCTGTCCGAACATGGCCGCAAGCTCGACCATGTCATCGAGCTCGACGTCGACGAGGATGCCCTGGTCGACCGCATCACCGGCCGCTTCACCTGCGCGACCTGCGGCGAGGGCTATCATGAGCGCTACAAGCTGCCGGCGGTCGCCGACACCTGCGATGGCTGCGGCGGCCACGACTTCAAGCGCCGTCCCGACGACAATGAGGAAACGGTGCGCACCCGGATGGCCGAGTATCGCGCCAAGACCGCGCCGATCCTGCCGCTCTACGAAGCGCGCGGCCTGGTCCGCCACATCGACGGCATGGCGCCGATCGACGAGGTCGGCGCGGCGATCGACAGGGTGCTTGACGGCAGTTGATTGATCATTCAAGTTCGCGCCGATCGCCGGGCTGGCGAGGGGAGGGACGGACATGAATCGATTCGCGCCGATGCTCGCGGCCGTGGCCGTTCTGGCTGGTCCGGCAGGAGCCGAAGTCACCAGCAATGACCAGGGCTTCGTCGTTCAGAACAGCGCCGTCGCCGCCGCGCCGCCAACCGCGGTCTGGGCCGCCCTGGTCCAGCCGTCGCGCTACTGGAATCCGGAGCACAGCTTTTCCGGCAACGCCGCCAATCTGTCGATCGAATCGCGCGCCGGCGGCTGCTTCTGCGAGGCGCTGCCCAATGGCGGCTCGGTCGAGCATATGCGCGTCGTCATGGTGCAGCCCGGCCAATTGCTGCGCCTGTCGGGCGCGCTCGGCCCGCTGCAGAGCGAAGGCCTTGCCGGCGGCCTGACCTGGCAGCTCGAGGCCGTCGAGGGCGGCACCCGCATTTCCCAGACCTATGTCGTCGGCGGCAATATGCGCTTCGAACGCGCCTCTTTCCTGCCGATCGTCGACGGCGTCCTGCGCGAGCAATTGCAGCGCCTCGCGGCTCTGTTCCCGCGCCGCTGATCCCCGCGCCACCGCGGCCTTCCGCAGGCACTTGGATTCGCCCAAAAAGTGCTATGCTCGGTTCGACGCGACTCCGCCGGGGCGCGGCGCATCTCATGGGAGGCGAGCAATGAGCAGGGGCGATAGCGAGCATGTCGATTTCAGCGGCTTCATGGAGGGTGTGAAGCGCCGCAATCCGGGCCAGAGCGAATTCATCCAGGCGGTCCAGGAGGTCGCCGAGGACATTTTCGAGTTCATCCAGGACAAGGAGGATTATCACCGCTGGCAGATCCTCCGCCGCATCGCCGAGCCCGACCGGGTGGTCTCGTTCCGGGTCTCCTGGGAGGATGACAGCCACAATATCCGCGTCCAGCGCGGCTATCGGGTCCAGAACAACAATGCGATCGGCCCCTATAAAGGCGGCATCCGCTTCCACCCGAGCGTCAACGAATCGATCCTCAAATTCCTCGCCTTCGAGCAGACCTTCAAGAATGCGCTGACCGGGCTGCCGATGGGCGGCGGCAAGGGCGGCGCCAATTTCAATCCCAAGGGCAAGAGCGACGGCGAGATCATGCGCTTCTGCCAGAGCTTCATGACCGAGCTCTATCGTCACATCGGCGCCGACGTCGACGTGCCGGCCGGCGACATCGGCGTCGGCGGCCGCGAGATCGGCTATATGTTCGGCCAGTATAAGAGGATCACCAACCAGTTCACCGGCGTCCTCACCGGCAAGGGCATGGAATATGGCGGCTCGCTGATCCGGCCCGAGGCGACCGGCTATGGCGCGGTCTATTTCCTCGAGAACATGCTCAAGACCAGGGACCAGGACCTGACCGGCAAGAGCGCGGTGATCTCCGGGTCGGGCAATGTCGCGACCCATGCGGCCGAGAAGATCAACCAGCTCGGCGGCAAGGTGCTGACCCTGTCCGACAGCGAGGGCTTCGTCCACGATTCCGACGGCATCACCCAGGACAAGATCGACTGGGTCAAGGCGCACAAGACCCGGCGCCGCGGCCGGATCTCCGAATATGCCGAGGAGTATAAGACCGCGACCTTCCACGCCGGCAAGACGCCCTGGGGCGTCCCGTGCGACGTCGCTCTGCCCTGCGCGACCCAGAACGAGCTGCTCGCCGAGGATGCGCGCACCCTGGTCAAGAACGGCTGCATCGGCGTTTCGGAAGGCGCCAACATGCCGACCGACCTCGCCGGGGTCCATGTCTTCAAGGACGCGCGGATCCTCTACGCCCCCGGCAAGGCCTCGAACGCCGGCGGGGTCGCCGTCTCCGGCCTCGAGATGAGTCAGAATTCGGCGCGGATCAGCTGGAAGGAAACCGAGCTCCAGCAGCTGCTCAAGGACATCATGGACGGCATCCACCAGCGCTGCCTCGAATATGGCCGGCGCGACGGCGACTATGTCGATTATGTGAAGGGCGCCAATATCGCCGGCTTCAAGAAGGTCGCCGACGCGATGCTGGCGTTCGGGGTGGTCTGAGGCCCTTATCCTCCCCGGCCTCCGCCGGGGAGGGCCTAGAAGAAGCCGCCATTGCCAAGCCGCGAGCCCCCATGCCACCATGACCCGGGCAGGGGAGGCGCGGATGACGGAGGAAGCGGAAACTCGACCGGCGCTCCGCCAGAGCGACCGGCTGGTGATCGCCGCCTCGTCGTTCGGCACGATCTTCGAATGGTATGATTTCTATCTCTACGGCCTGCTCGCGGCGATCATCTCGGCCCAGTTCTTCTCGGGCGTCAACGAAACCACCGGTTTCATCTTCGCGCTCGCCGCCTTCGCCGCCGGCTTCGCGGTGCGGCCGTTCGGCGCGATCCTGTTCGGCCGGATCGGCGATCTGGTCGGCCGCAAGAATACCTTCCTGGTCACGATGGGGATCATGGGCCTGTCGACCTTCGCCGTCGGCCTGCTGCCGTCCTACGCCAGCGCGGGAATCGTCGCGCCCGCCTTGCTGATCGCGCTGCGGCTGCTCCAGGGGCTCGCGCTCGGCGGCGAATATGGCGGCGCCGCGACCTATGTCGCCGAGCACGCGCCGGCCGGCCGCCGCGGCCTCTACACCAGCTTCATCCAGACCACGGCGACGCTCGGCCTGTTCGCGGCGTTGCTGGTGGTGATCGGCATCCGCTCGTGGCTCGGCGAGGCGGCGTTCGCCGCCTGGGGCTGGCGGCTGCCGTTCCTGGTCTCGATCATCCTGCTCGCGGTCTCGCTCTGGATCCGGATGAAGCTCGAGGAAAGCCCGGTGTTCCGTCGGATGAAGGCCGAAGGGAAAGGCTCGAAGGCGCCGCTGACCGAAGCCTTCGCGCGCTGGTCCAATCTGAAGATCGTGCTGATCGCCTTGTTCGGCGCGGTCGCCGGCCAGGCGGTGGTCTGGTATGCGGGCCAGTTCTACGCTCTGTTCTTCCTCGAACGGACGCTGCGCGTCGACGGCGCCACCGCCAACATCCTGGTCGCCGTCGCGCTCGCGCTCGCCACCCCCGGCTTCATCCTGTTCGGCTGGCTCTCGGACCGGATCGGCCGCAAGCCGATCATCCTCACCGGCTGCGCGCTTGCCGCGCTCACCTATTTCCCTTTGTTCGACGCATTGTCGAACGCCGCCAATCCGGCGCTCCACGCCGCCCAGCAGGCGTCGCCGGTGCGGGTCGTCGCCGATCCGCGGGATTGCTCGTTCCAGTTCGATCCGGTCGGCCGCACCCGGTTCGACGCGCGCTCCTGCGACATCGTCAAGGCGTTCCTCGCCCGCTCCGGCGTTTCCTACGCCAATCTCGCGGCACCGGCGGGAACCGTCGCCCGGCTCGAAATCGGCCCGATGACGCTCGCCGCGCCCGATCCCGCCGGCCTGGCCGGTCCGGCGCGAGCCGAGGCGATCAAGGCGTTCCAGGACGATGCGCGGATCGCGCTCAACAGCGCCGGCTATCCCGAACGCGCCGACCCGGCCGGCGTGAACAAGCCGCTGGTGGTGCTGATCCTGTTCGTCCTCGTCCTCTATGTGACGATGGTCTACGGCCCGATCGCCGCCTTGCTGGTCGAACTGTTCCCGACCCGGATCCGCTACAGCTCGATGTCGCTGCCTTATCATATTGGCAACGGCTGGTTCGGCGGCTTCCTGCCGACCACCGCCTTCGCGATGGTCGCCGCGACCGGGAACATCTATTTCGGCCTGTGGTACCCGGTCGCGGTGGCGGCGCTGACCGTGCTGGTCGGGCTCATCCTGCTGCCCGAGACCTTCAGGCGAGGGCTGGAAGACTAGGCTTCGCCTTCACGATCCGGCGAATGGTGGCCTTCGACCCATAGCTGTAGCTCAGCGGCTCCGAAGCCAGCGCCAAAAGCCGCCGGCTCGCCACCTGGTTACGTGAACTCGGCAGATCGATACCCAGTCGGTCGTATAACGCTGCACAAACTCTCCAAAGCTGTCCGCGACATACCCATCCGGCACGCCCCCAATCAGAGCCACCTTCCCTCTCGTCTCGTCGTCGGCGCACGAAATGGCCCATGCCCAAGACCAGATGCTGTGGTCTAGGAAAAACAGATGCCGCGCAGCGTTCTGGGCTATGGGTTCGCTGACAGGGTGCTCATATTCGTCCGATATGTTCTTGATGCGCTCCACGGGCCACCAGTTGCCGTCTTCGGCATCCCAGTTTTCCGCTATGGGCGCTCCCTCTCTAAGGTACTCGCGAAATTCTCTGGGAAGCGAGACGCCGTAGCGAATCTCCAGGGCAGTAATTTCCGTTTCAGGCGCGACCCGAGTCTCGATGCCGGCGGCCGTTTTGGACCACCAGGACTTGAGTGTCAGATGCGCAGTCATGCCTATGGATTGACGGTTTTCTGGAGCGGGTCAATGTCCGCTATAGCCGCGGACTGCTCACAAGCCGCCTGTCCGCTAACCACCCATTCCGGACATTGCGAGATGGGAGCTCACTGGCCTACCCATCTGCAATGAACACCGTCCCCACAATCGCGCATCCGCCATTCCTCCGCTCCATTGAAGTCGTGGACGATCGAGGTCTTCGTGTCGTGTTGGAGGAACGAAGCGGCCTCAGCCCCGAGCGTGATGCTGCCTTCGGCCTGGGCAAAGAACGGCAAGTCATCGCTCAGCCGGGTGATGCCACCTATGAAATATGCTGGCCGGTGGTGGTTTGCTTCGCCGTGAGAGGGGACCCTTTCCCGCAGGGGCCTCCAAGCACCTCAACCATCTCGGAGCGAAGTTCCGACAGCGCCTTCATGTGCTGGGTCAGGAGCGAGTCCCACGCCGAAGCCGACTATGTTGCGGTCATGGCGGGTGAGGAGGATTTTGGCCGTGAACTGCGGCATTGGGTGGTCAGTTCCCACGAAGCTCATCTTGACGTGGCTGCTCTCGACCCGCCCATCGTCAAACGGCTGGGGACAGCTGTGGCCTAACGTCCACCTTCTACTCGTCTCGGACATTGCTCGCCTCGAGATGCCAACGCCGCCTTAGTTCTTGGGGCCTATCCCGAATTCCGCAGCGCGGTCGCGATCGCGTTGATCGAGAGCTGGATGCCCTCGGCGATCCGCGGATCGTCCTCGCCGGCGCGGTGGCGCTTCATCAGCTCGATCTGGAGCAGGTTGAGCGGCTCGATATAAGGCAGCCGCAGCCGGATCGACGCGTCGAGCGCCGGATTGTTCTCGAGCAGCCGGCTCTCCCCGGTCACCGCGAGCAGGGCGTCGTGGGTCCGCATCCAGCCGTCGCGGATCCGCCCGAACAGCGCGTCGCGCAGGTCGGCATCCTCGACCAGCTCGGCATAGCGCGCCGCGATCCCCATGTCCGATTTGGCGAGCACCATTTCGAGATTGTCGAGCGTGGTGCGGAAGAACGGCCAGGCCTCGCGCATCTCGCGCAGCATCGCGACGTCGCCGAAGACGTCGAGGCCGGCGCCGACTCCGTACCAGCCGGGCAGCATCACCCGCGCCTGGGCCCAGCTGAACACCCAGGGGATCGCGCGCAGATCCTCGATCCGGCCGGATTGGGTCCGGCTCGCCGGCCGCGATCCGATCTTGAGGCCGCTGATCTCGGCAATCGGCGTCATCTGGCGGAAGAAGGTGCGAAAGCCGTCAGTGTCGTAGACCAGAGCGCGATAGCCGGTGAACGCCGCCGCCGAGATCTCGGCCATCGCCGAATAGAACCGCTCGCGCCGCCGCGCGGAACGATGTTCGAGGCTGCTGAGCAAAGTCGCCGCGCTGATCGCCTCGAGATTGGCGGCGGCGCCTTCGAGCGTGCCATATTTGGCGGCGATCATCTCGCCCTGCTCGGTGATCCGGATCCGGCCCTGCACCGTGCCGGAGGGCTGCGCGCGGATCGCGGCGAAGCTCGACCCGCCGCCGCGGCCGACCGCGCCGCCGCGGCCGTGGAACAGCTGGATCCGGATGCCGGCCTCGACGAACACCGCGGCGAGCGCACGGCTCGCGCGCTGCAGGCTCCACACCGAGGTCAGATAGCCGCCGTCCTTGTTGGAATCCGAATAGCCGAGCATGACCTCCTGATGGCCCCGTGCCTTCGTGATCGCGGCGAGCTCGGGCAAAGCGAACAGGCTGCGCATCACCTCCGGCGCCGCCTCGAGGTCCTCGATCGTCTCGAACAACGGAACCACCATGATCGCGGCCGAGGGCGGATCGCCGGCGCGCCACAGGCCCGCTTCCTTGAGCAGGACATAGACTTCGAGCAGGTCCGAGACGCTGTCCGCTTTCGAGATGATGTAGGTCGTGATCGCGCCCGGCCCGTAAAGCCGGTGGGCCTCGGCCGCCGCCCGGACGATGGCGAGCTCGGACCGGGTCTCCTCGGAATGGTCGGCGAACGGGCTGGCCAGCGGCCGGTCGCTGGCCAGCTCGCGGCGCAGCAGCGCGATCCGCGCCTCCTCGTCGAGCGCGGGATAGTCGCTCTCGGCGCCGGCCGCGCGCAGCAGCTCGGCGACGACGCGCTCGTGGACGTCCGAATTCTGCCGTAGGTCGAGCGCCGCCAGGTGGAAGCCGAACGTCTCGACCGCGCGGATCAGCCGCGACAGCGCGCCCTCGGCGGCGATCGCGCCCAGGCCGTCGGCGAGCAGCGCGAGCTCGGCGCCGAATTCCGCCGGACTCGCATAGGATTCGCCGGCGACCGCGGCCTCGCGCTGCGGCGGCCGGCCGCAAACGGCCTGGTAAGTCGCGGCGAGCCGGCCGTAGATCCCGCTGAGCGCGCGCCGATAGGGCTCGTCGCGCCGGGCGAGGCCGAGGTCGCCCGACCGCGCCGCGAGCGCGAACACCGCCTCCGGCACCTCGGCGAGCTCGCTGGAGAGCGACAGCTCGGCGCCGAGCCCGTGGACCTGGTCGAGATAGTCGCCGATCACCGCCTCCGCCGAGCGCGCCAGCGCCAGCCGCAGCGAGGCGGCATCGACGAACGGATTGCCGTCGCGGTCGCCGCCGATCCAGCTCCCGGGCTTGAGGAAGCTGGCCGGACGCCGCCCCAAGGCCCGCTCCCAGCGCGCGTAGAGCGCCGGCAGCACCGGCAGGAAGATGTCGCGCAGATAGGACAAAGCGGTCTCGACCTCGTCGGCGACGAACAGTCGCTCGCGCCGCAGCGGCCGCGTCAGCCACAGCAAGGCGATCTGCCGGCGTAGCGCCGCCTCGACCGGCTCGCCTTCGGGCGTTTCCGCGACGCCGCCATCGCGCAGCTTCATCAGCTCGGCGATGCGGTTGCGGTGGTCGATCACGCTCTTGCGCCGCACCTCGGTCGGGTGCGCGGTCAGCACCGGCGCGATCAGCGCCCGGTCGAGCAGGTCGGCCGCCGCTTCCGGCCCGACCCCGGCTGCGGCGAGCTGCGCGAGCACCTCGGCGAAGGTCGCGCCGGGATCGATCGACACGCCCTGCCGGTCCTCGGCGAGATTGGCGAGCAACGAGAACAGCATGAAGCCGTGGACGAAGGCGATCGTGTCGTCGAGGCCGAGCGCGTCGAGTCCCGGGTCGATCGCCTCGCTGCCGGCCAGCCCGCGATGGCGGTCGACCGAGGTCGCGCGGATATATTCGATCCGGCGGAACAGCGTCTCGCCGCTCTGCTCGCGGATGACGTCGCCGAGCAGCCGGCCGAGATAGCGTATGTCCGGATTCTGGCCGATCGCCGGGCGCGCGCCGCTGTCTTCCGCCATCGATTCGCGCCCCCGGCAAGAGTGATGGGCGACGATAGCAGATCATTGCCCGCCGCGCGCCTCTCCGCACGGTGAAGAGTTGACACCGGGCATGCCAAATCCTATTTGCCCTCTATCCCGTTAACCGGTCACCCGGCGGCGCATTCGTGCGCCCGTCGGCTTTGTCTGTTTCGGGCCTACGAAGCGCTGAGATGGGGCGGGCGCCAGCCGCCCTGTGGAGCAGGAGAACAAAATCCCATGGCACGTATTGCGGGCGTCAACATCCCGACCAACAAGCGCGTCGAAATTGCGCTGACTTACATCCACGGCATCGGCCGCACCAAAGCGAAGGCGATCGCCGCCAAGCTCGGCATTCCGCCCGAGCGGCGCGTCCAGGACCTGACCGACCAGGAGGTGCTGCACCTGCGCGAGACGATCGACGCCGACCATATGGTCGAAGGCGACCTGCGTCGCGAGACGGCGATGAACATCAAGCGGCTGATGGACCTGGCCTGCTATCGCGGCCTTCGTCACCGCAAGGGCCTCCCGGTCCGCGGCCAGCGCACCCACACCAATGCGCGCACCCGCAAGGGCAAGGCCAAGCCGATCGCCGGCAAGAAAAAGTAAGGGATAGAGAATGGCACGCGAACCGCAGCGCCTCCGTCGGCGCGAGCGCAAGAACATCACCGCCGGCGTCGCCCATGTGAACGCCAGCTTCAACAACACGATGATCACCATCACCGACGCGCAGGGCAATGCGATCGCCTGGTCGAGCGCGGGGATGATGGGGTTCAAGGGATCGCGCAAGTCGACGCCCTACGCCGCCCAGGTCGCGGCCGAGGATGCCGGCCGCAAGGCCGCCGAGCATGGCGTCCGCACGCTCGAGGTCGAGGTCAAGGGCCCCGGATCGGGCCGCGAGAGCGCGCTGCGCGCGCTTCAGGCGGTCGGCTTCACGATCACCTCGATCCGCGACGTGACCCCGATCCCGCACAACGGCGTCCGCCCGTCCAAGCGCCGCCGGGTCTGACCGCCATAGCCCGAAGGGGCGAAGGTGGTTCTGGAATTAAAATCGGGAAGCGCCGCTGCGCTTCCCCAACAAGCCAAGGGAACATCATGGCCGTCAACGCAAAGAACTGGCAGGAAATGAAGAAGCCCAACGCGCTCGAGAAGAAGGCGACCGGCGACAGCCGCCGCAAGGCGACCTTCGTTGCCGAGCCGCTGGAGCGCGGCTTTGGGCTCACGCTCGGCAACAGCCTGCGCCGCGTTCTGCTGTCGTCGCTGCAGGGTGCCGCCGTCACCTCGATCAAGATCGAGGGCGTGCTCCACGAATTCTCGTCGCTCGCCGGCGTGCGCGAGGACGTCACCGACATCGTCCTCAACGTCAAGCAGGTCGCGCTCCGGATGGAAGGCGAGGGTCCGAAGCGGCTCCAGCTCTCCGCAACCGGTCCCGGCGAGATCACCGCCGGCCAGATCGCGACCAGCGGCGATATCGAGGTGATGAACCCCGATCTCGTCATCTGCCATCTCGACGAGGGCGCGACGCTCAACATGGAGCTGACCGCCGAGACCGGGAAGGGCTATGTCCCGGCCGCGGCCAACCGTCCGGCCGACGCGCCGATCGGCCTGATCCCGGTCGACGCGCTCTACAGCCCGGTCCGCCAGGTCAGCTACAAGGTCGAGAATACCCGCGTCGGCCAGGAGCTCGATTATGACAAGCTGACCCTGACCGTCGACACCGACGGCACGGTCAGCCCCGACGACGCGCTCGCTTATGCGGCGCGGATCCTCCAGGATCAGCTCCAGCTCTTCGTCCATTTCGACGAAGGCATGGTCAGCGTGCCGACCATGGCCGGCATCGCCGCCCCGAGCGCCGCCGAGACCGAGGCCGACGCCAACCAGCTCAACCGCTATCTGCTGAAGAAAGTGGACGAGCTGGAGCTCAGCGTCCGTTCGGCCAATTGCCTCAAGAACGACAACATCATCTATATCGGCGACCTCGTCCAGAAGACCGAGGCCGAGATGCTGCGGACTCCGAATTTCGGCCGCAAGTCGCTCAATGAGATCAAGGAAGTCCTTGCCAGCATGGGCCTGCGCCTGGGCATGGACATCCCCGGCTGGCCGCCGGGGAATATCGAGGAAATGGCGAAGAAATTGGAGCAAGAGCTGCTCGGCTAGTACCGATCCTCGAAGCCAAACCGAAAGGGCCGCCGCGAGGCGGCCCTTTTCTTTTGTCCCGGTCCCCTCCAGACTGGCGCCGCATATTCTCGGGAGCTGCCGCAATGCGCCACATCGCCCCGGTGATCGCCGTCCTGGCTGTCCTGTTCCTCGCAACTCCCAACAACGCCTCGGCCGCCACCTCACGACGATGCCTGTTCTCCTTCCCCACCGAAGTGGACGGTCGCTCGTTCCAGGACAGCGCGCTCCCCAACCGCCGCCCCACCGCCGCCCAGCTCGAGGCGCTGCGCATCCAGGCCCAGCGGCGCTTCTGGACTGTGTTCCGGCGTTTGTGCACTGCGGGCCGGGTCCCGCCGATCGTGCTACGTCCGTTTCGTCGCCTGCTCCTCCAGCACGCCGCAGGCGCCGACAACACCGTCTTCACCGCCGACGACGGCGAGGCCGGCGACGACACGCTGGTGTTCCAATATGTGTTCGACGAAGGCGGCGACACGGTCCGGCTGAGCGCCCCGGACGAGGCCGACATCCGCGACGGTCTGATTTGCTGGTTCGCCTACGATCGCCATCAGTCGATGTGCGAGCAGCGGCTGCCATAGGCCGGGCTCGCGAGCGCCAAACCTTGACTCTTGGCGCCCTTTCCGCTCTAGGCCTGCCCACGAGGCGGGCCATTGGCCCGTCGTTTCGTTTCAGGGGTTTGGGCCGTCCCCCATCATGATGGCCTGGCCCGGGATACCTTGCACGGTCCCGGGACGAACGAAGGAAGAAGACCATGCGCCATCGCGTCGGCGGCCGTAAGCTCGGCCGCACCTCCAGCCACCGCACCGCCATGTTCCGCAACATGGCCGCCGCCTTGATCAAGCACGAGCAGATCACCACGACTTTGCCCAAGGCGAAGGAGCTGCGGCCCTATGTCGAGAAGCTGATCACGCTCGCCAAGAAAGGCGGCCTCTCCAACCGCCGCCTCGCCCATGCGCGGCTGCTCGACGACGCCCAGCTCGTCAAATTGTTCGACGTCCTCGCCAAGCGCTACCAGGAGCGCGCCGGCGGCTATTGCCGGGTGATCAAGGCCGGCATCCGCGCCTCGGACGCGGCGCCGATGGGGATCATCGAGCTGGTCGACCGCGACCCCGATGCCAAGGGCCAGGATTCGGGGCCGGTGATGGGCGCCGAGGAAGAGGAATTGGCGGCCGCCTGAGCCGCCATCCTTCGTCGAACGAATGCGGGCCGCCCTTCGGGGCGGCCCTTTTCATTGGATCGCAATTCCCATCCAGTCGGCGAAAGCCTTGCGTTCCTTCTCGGTCATCCGCAGGCCGAGCTTGGTGCGGCGCCAGAGCACGTCCTCGGCGGTGCGCGCATATTCGTGCGCGATCAGATAGCGGACCTCGGCCTCGTGGAGCCCGGCCCCGAAATCGCGGCCGAGCTGGGCCATGGTCTCGACGCCGTCGAGCAGCCGGTCGAGCCGGGTGCCATAGGCGCAGGCGAGGCGCTGGAGCAGGGGCCCGGGCATCCAGCCGGCGAGCTCCTCCAGCCAGGCGTTGAAGCCGGATGTGATCTGGCCGCCGGGCAGCGGCGAGGTCGCGGTGAATTTGAGCCCGCCGACGCCGAGCGTGTCGAGCGCCTCGGTCGCCAGCGCTCGCGCCGTGGTGACCTTGCCGCCGAACACCGAGAGTAGTTTCGGCCCGGGCGTCCCGTCGAGCTCGAGCTTGTAGTCGCGGGTGACGTCCTTGGCGCTGGCGGCGCCGTCGTCATAGAGCGAACGGATCCCGGCATAGGACCAGGTCACGTCGCCCGGCGCGATCGGCCTCGCGAAATAGGCGTTGGCGGCGGTGCAGAGATAGCCGATCTCCTCGGCCGAGATCGCCGCATCCTCGGGCCGCGCCACCGGCACGTCGGTGGTCCCGATCAGGCTCGATTCGCCATAAGGCAAAGCGAAGACGAAGCGGCCGTCGGGCTGCTGGAGGATATAAGCGTGATCGCCCTCCCAGAGCCGCGGCACGACGATGTGGCTGCCCTTGATCAGCCGCGCGGCGGTGCGGCTCGCGATGCCGAGCCGGTCGTGGAGCAGCTCGGCGACCCACGGGCCGGCGGCATTGACCAGCATATTCGCGGCGACCTCGCGTCCGCCCCCGAGCGCGGCACGCCAATGATCGCCGTCGCGCGCGGCGGAGAGCAATTCGGTGCGGGTCGCGATCTCGGCGCCGCGCTCTTTGGCGTCGAGCGCGTTGAGCACGACCAGCCGGGCATCGTCGACCCAGGCGTCGTAATAAGCCGCGAGGCGGAAACCCGGCTTCAGCGGCGCGCGCGCCGCGGCGTCGGACGCCTTGACCCCGCGCGAGCGCGGCAGGCTCGAACGGCCGGCGAGCAAATCGTAGGTCCACAGGCCCAGCCGGATCATCCACCATGGCCGTCCGCCTGGCGGATCGGGGAGGATGAAGCGCAAGGGGCGGATGATGTGCGGCGCGGTGCGCAGCATCACCTCGCGCTCGTGAAGCGATTCGCGGACCAGCCGGAAGTCGTAATTTTCGAGATAGCGCAGCCCGCCATGGATCAGCTTGGACGAGGCCGAGCTGGTATGGGCGGCGAGATCGTCCTTCTCGACCAGCAGCACCGAAAGGCCGCGCCCGGCGGCGTCGCGCGCGATCGCCGCGCCGTTGATCCCGCCGCCGACGATCAGAAGATCGAACCGCTCCATCCGCCCCCTTTTCTGTCATTCCAGTGAAATTGAGTTCGTCGTCATGCCCTCCGGGCATGACTGCATAGCGTGGCGCACTATGCACGTATTCAATGGAATCCAGGCCATCTTCGTGCAACCAACGCCGTCTGGACCCCAGCCTGCGCCGGGGTGACGGGTGTGGACTATGCCGGAACCTGCGCTGCTCGTCATCGACGAAGGCACCACCAGCACCCGGGCGATGCTGTTCGGTGCCGACGGCGTCTGCCAGGGCAGCGCGCAGCAGGAGCTGACCCAGAGCTATCCCCAGCCCGGCTGGGTCGAGCATGACGCCGAGGAGATCTGGGAGAAGAGCCTCGCCTGCGCGCGCGCGCTGGTCGAGCAGGCCGGCGGCGCCGCGCGGATCGCCGCGATCGGCATCACCAACCAGCGCGAGACGATCACGTTCTGGAGCCGCCGCACCGGCCGGGCGCTGGCGCCGGCGATCGTCTGGCAGGACCGCCGCACCGCCGAGCTCTGCGCGCGGCTGAAGGCGGAGGGGCGCGAGCCCGCGCTCCAGGCGACCACCGGTCTGCTGCTCGATCCCTATTTCAGCGGCAGCAAGATCGCCTGGGCGCTGCGGAACTGGCCGCAGCTCGCCGCGGCCGGCGACGATCTCGCGGTCGGGACCATCGAGAGCTGGCTGGTGTTCCGGCTGACCGGCGGGCTGCACATTTCCGACGCCACCAACGCCTCGCGCACCGCCTTGATGGACATCGGCGCCGGACGCTGGGACGACGGGCTGCTCGACCTGTTCGGGGTCCCGCGCGGTGCGCTCCCCGAGATCGTCGATTGCGCCGGCCGCTACGGCGCGAGCGCGCCCGACCTGCTCGGCGGCGCGATCCCGATCGCGGGCATGGCCGGGGATCAGCAGGCGGCGGCGATCGGCCAGGCCTGCTTCCGGCCCGGCGAGACCAAGGCGACCTACGGCACCGGCGCCTTCGTCCTCACCAACAGCGGCGGCGCCCCGCGACCCTCGGCGAATCGGCTGCTCTCGACGATCGCCTGGCAGCTCGGCGGGGCGCGCAGCTACGCGCTCGAAGGCTCGGTGTTCGTCGCCGGCAGCCTGATCCAATGGCTGCGCGACGCGCTCGGCTTCATGACCAGCGCCGCCGAGAGCGAGCAGCTCGCGCGTTCGGTCGCCGACAGCGGCGGCGTGTTCATCGTGCCGGCACTGGCCGGGCTCGGCGCGCCTTATTGGGCGCCCGAGGCGCGCGCCGCGATCTCGGGGCTGACCTTCGCCGCCGGCCGCGCCCAGATCGTCCGTGCCGCATTGGAAGCGATGGCCCACCAGACCCACGATCTGATGGCCTGCTTCGCCGCCGACGGCGCGCCCTGGGAGCGGCTCAGGATCGACGGCGGGATGTCGGCCAATGACTGGCTGGCGCAGGACCTTGCCGACATGCTCGACCTGCCGGTCGAGCGGCCGGCCTTCGTCGAGACCACCGCATTGGGCGCGGCGATGCTCGCCGGGATCGGCTGCGGCCTGTTCGTGTCGCTCGACGAGGCCGCCTCGATGCGCGGCGCGGTCGAAAGCTTCGCGCCGGCGATGCCGGCGGCGGTGCGGGCCGAGCGACTGGAAGGATGGAAGCGGGCGGTCGCGGACGTGCTGGCCTGACTCCCGCACGGTCGGGAAATCCGCTAAGGTGGCGGACGGTTAAATGGCTGGGGTTGTTAGAGATTGTTACGTCCGGCCGCTCGCCCGCGATCGGGCCGCGGCCGCGCTCGGCGCCGCCGCCCTCCAGGCGCTGATACTCTATGCCTTGTTCGTCGGGCTCGCCGTGGCCATGCCCGACGACCTCGTCCGCGATCTCAAGCTGATCGCGCTGGTGCCGTCGCCGCCGCCCCCTCCGCCTCCGGCTCCGGTCGTTCGCCCGCCGCCGAAGCAGCAGCAGGTCAGCCGAACCCGGGCCGGTGGCTCGCCGCCCAATATCCGCTCGCGCCCGACCCCGGTGGTCGCGCCGCTGCCGATCGTCCGCCTGCCGGTTCCGCCGCTGGTCGCCGCGCCGATCCCCGATTTCGGCAGCGACCCGTCGCGCGGCGCCGCCAGCCGGCCGGGGCCGGGCATCGGCACCGGTGGCTGGGGCAGGGGGACCGGTGACGATATCGGCGACGGCCCCGGCGACGACGATGGCGGCGGCATTCCGCCGCGGCTGCTGCGCGGCCGGCTTCGCGATTCCGATTATCCGAGCGGCGCCGGCGAAGCGGGGATCGGCGGCACCGTCTCGGTGCGCTACCGGGTCGAGATCGACGGCCGGGCGAGCGATTGCCTGGTCACCGAATCGAGCGGCAGCTTCGAGCTCGACGATCTCACCTGCCGGTTGATCGAGCAGCGTTTCCGCTTCGCGCCTTCGCGCGACCGCACCGGTCGGCCGGTGCGCTCCTACATCGTCGAGAATCACAGCTGGATGGTCGAGGACGAGCCAATCCTCCCCGGTACGGGGAGGTGGCGCGCGCAGCGCGACGGAGGGGCGGCACGGACGCCGGCGCAGCCCCTCCACCGCGCTGCGCGCGGTTCCCCTCCCCGATACGGGGAAGATTAGATCTTCGTCCCCGGCGGCAGCGGCGCCGAGCCGGCGCCTTCGGGCGCCTCCCAGCTGTCGTCGATCATCTTGATGATCGCGGAGAAGTCCTTGCCGGCGCCGCCGCGGTCGGCGAAGCGGGTGTAGAGTTCCTCGGCATGGGCGCCCATCGGAGTGTAGGCGTCGACGCTCTGCGCTGCCTCCATCGCCAGCCGGAGGTCCTTGAGCATCAAAGCGGCGGCGAAACCGCCTTCATAGTCGCGGTCGGCGGGAGTCTCGGGGCCGACGCCGGGCACCGGGCAATAGCTGGTCATCGACCAGCACTGGCCCGACGCCTTGGATGAAATATCGAAGAAGGTCTGGAGGTCGAGCCCGAGCTTCTTCGCCATCACGAACGTCTCGCAGGTGGCGACCATCGACGCCCCGAGCAGCATGTTGTTACAGATCTTGGCCGCCTGGCCCGAGCCCGGGACGCCGGCATGGATCACCGCCTTGCCCATGGTCTCGAGGAAGGGCCGGGCGCGGTCGAACGCCTCGCCGGTGCCGCCGACCATGAAGGTCAGGCTGCCCGCCTCGGCGGCGGCGATCCCACCCGAGACCGGCGCATCGACCATCGCATAGCCGGCGGCGCGGGCTTTCTCGATCTCCTCGCGGGCGGTGACGACGTCGATCGTCGAGCAATCGATCAGGATCGCGCTCGCCGGCGCGGTGCCGATCACGCTCGTTTCGTAGACGGCGCGGACATGCTTTCCCGCCGGCAGCATGGTGATCACCGCCTCGGCGTCCTTGACCGCCTCCTCGGCCGAAGCGGCGCGCAGGCAGCCGCGGCTCTCGGCGCGCTGCAGCGCGTCCTCGACGAGATCGAAGGCGCGGACGTCATGGCCCGCTTTGGCGAGGTTGGCGGCCATCCCGCCGCCCATGTTGCCGAGCCCGATGAAGGCGACCCGTGCCATATCACTTCCCCTTGTCGTTCCCCGGCGAAGGCCGGGGCCCAGCTTTACGAACGGCGACTCCTGGGTCCCGGCCTTCTCCGGGACGCGATGGCTATCGCCCTTTCCACGCGGCCGGCCGCTTGTCGACGAAGGCGGCCATGCCCTCTTTCTGGTCCTCGCTGCCGAACAGGCCGTGAAACAGCCGGCGCTCGAAATTGATGCCCAAAGCGAGCCCGGTCTCGAACGCGGCGTTGACCATCTCCTTGGTCGCGATCGCCGCGAGCGGCGCCATCGACGCAATCGTCGCCGCGGTGTTGAGCGCCTCGGAGACGAGGTCGGCGGCCGGTACGACCCGCACGACCAGCTCGGCGCGTTCGGCCTCGGCGGCGTCCATCATCCGCCCGGTCAGGCACATCTCCATCGCCTTGGCCTTGCCGATCGCGCGGGTCAGGCGCTGCGACCCGCCCATGCCCGGCGTGACCCCAAGTTTGATCTCGGGCTGGCCGAATTTCGCATTGTCCGCGGCGATGATGAAATCGGCCATCATCGCCAGCTCGCAGCCGCCGCCGAGCGCATAGCCGGCGACCGCCGCGATCCACGGCTTGCGGGTCGCGGTGACCTTCTCCCAGCCCTGGAAGAAATTGGCGCTGTACATCGAGGCGAAGCCCTGATCGGCCATTTCCTTGATGTCGGCGCCGGCGGCGAATGCCTTTTCCGAGCCGGTCAGCACCGCGCAGCGCTGGCTGTCGTCGGCGTCGAACGCGGCGAACGCCGCGATCAGCTCGGCGAGCACCTGCGAGTTGAGCGCGTTCAGCGCCTGCGGCCGGTTCAGGGTGATCAGGGTCACCGGGCCGCTTTGTTCAACCAGAATCGTTTCGAAACCCGCCATGTGCCTCTTCCTCGAGAAGTTCACCGCATCCGGACGTAGCTGCCCGGCGCCGGCTCGATCGCCTTCAATTTGCCTTTGCCCGGAACCCGCGCCGGCACCTGGTCGCCCTGCTCGCGGACCAGCCAGGCCTGCCATTCCGGCCACCATGAGCCTTCGTGCCGGGTCGCGCCGTCGAGCCAGGTTTCGGCGGTCGCAGGCATGTCCGGGTTGGTCCAGTAGCCGTGCTTGTTCGCCGACGGCGGATTGATCACCCCGGCATTGTGCCCCGAGCCGCCGAGCAGGAAGCGGGTCTCGCCGCCGAGCAATTTCGCGCCGTCATAGGTCGCCTGCCAGGCCGAGACATGGTCGTCCTTGAGCGAGATCACCAGTGCCGGCGCCTCGATCCTGCCGAGATCGATCGCGTCCGCGCCGATCGTCAGCGCCCCGCTGCGGGTCAGCGCGTTGTCCTTGAGGATATGACTGGTCCAGTCGAGCAGGAATGCGGCCGGGATGTTGGCGCCGTCGGCGAACCAGTGGAGGATGTCGGAGGGCGGTGCTTCCTTGTCGAGCAGATAGTGGCTGACCACCGACGACCAGATCAGGTCGTTGGCGCGGACCACGCTGAACAGCGTCTGGAGCTCGTGCGCCGCCATCACGCCCTTGGCCTCGAGATGCTTTTCCAGCGCCGCCAATTGGGCGGGCTCGGTGAAGGTCGCCCACTGGCCCATATTGGCGAAGTCGAACATCGAGCCGATGGTGGTCAGCGAGGCGACCCGCCCGCCTTGCCCGCGCGCGGCGAGCAAGGCGGCGGCGATCGCGGCGATCGTGCCGCCCATGCAGAAGCCGAACAGATCGGCTTCGCGCTCGCCGGTCGCCTGCTTGATCGCGTCGAGCGCGGCGATCGGCCCCAGCTCGAGATAGTCGGCGAGCCCCTTGTCGGCGAGCTCGGGCCCGGGATTGATCCAGGAGATGACGAACAGGCTATGGCCCTGCTCGACCAGCCAGCGGATCAGGCTCGATTTGGGCTGGAGATCGAGCAGATAATATTTGTTCACCAGCGGCGGCACGTAGAGCAGCGGACGCCGGAACACGGTCTCGGTCGTCGGCGCATAATGGATGAGCTGGATCAGCGCGTTCTGGAAGACGACCTGCCCGGGGGTGACCGCAATATCCTCGCCGAGCGCGAACGCGGCCGAGGCGCGGCGCTGCGGCAATTTGGCGTCGGTCGCGGCATCGGCGAGCAGATTGGCGAGGCCCGAGAGCAGGCTGATCGATCCGGTGTCGATCGCCCGGCGGATCGCCTCGGGATTGGTGAAGGCGAAATTGGCCGGCGACAGCGCGTTCAAATAGGCCTGGGTGAAGAAGGCGGCGCGGGTGCGGGTCGCCTCGTCGATCCCCTCGGCCTGCTCGACCAGAGCGGTCGCCTGGCGGCTGGCGAGCAGATAGGCCTGCTTGAGATAGTCGAACGCCGGATCCTCGCTCCAGGCCGGGTCGCCGAACCGCCGGTCGCCGCGCTCGGGCGCGATCACCGGCTCGACCTCGGCGCCGGCAGCGCGCCGCGCGGCGGCGCCCCACAGGTTCATCCATTCGTTCGCCGCGGCCTGGCTCGCCTGGAGCACCGCCATCGGGTTCGACCAGAGCTGGGCGGTGAAATCGAACATCGCCCGCGCCGGCGCGGTCGGATCGAACGGCGCGCCGGCCCCCGCCCGGTTCCCGGCCTGGATCGCGGCGAGACCGTTCTCGACCACCCGGCTCCAGGCCGCGGCCAGCTCGGCGGGATCGGGGGCGCTCTCGGGCAGCTTCCAGACGCGGTTGTCGGTCATCGCGGCAGCTCCAGCGGCGTCCACGCCTCGTCGCGCGGCAAGGGTGCGAACAGGCGGTCGATCATGTCTTCGGTGACCTCCTCTGGGGTTGCCGGCTGCCAGCGCGGAGCATTGTCCTTGTCGACGAGCAACGCGCGGACGCCTTCGGCGAAATCGGGATGGTGCGAGACATGCGACACCAGCCCATATTCCATCTCCATCTCCCCGGCAAAGTCGCGCATCCGGGCGCCCTCCTCGAGCAGCCGCAGCGAGACCTTGCACGCGGTCGGCGATTTCCTGCGCAGCGTCTCGAGCTCCTTGAGCGCCCAGTCCGATCGGTCGGCTTCGAGCGCGGCCATGATCCCTTCGAGCGTGTCGGCGGCGAACAGCCGGCAGATCCTGTCGCGATTCGCCTTGATCCGCGCCGGCGGCGGCGCCGCCTGGGCATGGGCGAGATAGGCGTCGATCCGGCCGGGGTCCCGGGCAATGTCGGCCTTGAGCTGCGCGATCTCGTCGTGCGGGACATAATGGGTGGCGAGCCCGAGCGCGAAACATTCGGCGCCGTCGAGCCGGGCGCCGGTCAAGGCGAGGAATTGCGGCAGCCGTCCGAGCAGCCGCGACAGATGCCAGCCGCCGCCGACGTCCGGGAACAGCCCGATCGAGGTTTCGGGCATGGCGAGCAGGGTGCGATCGGTCGCGATCCGGTAGCGGCACGGGCGCGAAATGCCGACTCCGCCGCCCATCACGATCCCGTCCATGAACACCGCGGTCGGCTTGGGATAGGTGAACAGCAGGTGATCGAGGCGATATTCGTTGAAGAAGAAGGCGCGCGCCGCGGCGCCGGTGCCTTGCGCGCTCTTCGCGATCGATACCACGTCGCCGCCGGCGCAGAAGCCGCGGCCGTCTTCATGGTCGATCAGCACCGCCTCGACCTCGGGATCGTCGCGCCAGGCGACCAGGGCGTCGGTCATCGCCAGCACCATGTCGAGGTCGAGCGCGTGGATCGCCTGCGGGCGGTTGAGGCTGACGCGGCCCGCGCAGCCTTGGATGCGGGAAAGGATCGTATGGGTCATGGGAAAAGCGGGCGGTCCTTCGAGACGAGGAGCAGGTGCGGATCGCCCGGGCAATCCGCACCTGCTCGTTCCGGTACGCGCAGCGGCTAGCCAAGATAGCAGGGGTTGTTCAAGCCCTGCCGGGACAATCGCCATCCTGCGTCGGGACTGAGCTATGCAGGCCGCGCGGCGCGGATGCGGTCATTGCCGCAGGGCATGAGCGTTCCAGGGCCCTGTCCGGGATTGGCTGCAGGCCAGCGCGAGAGTGATGTGGTGGAACTTGACCCGCGCGAATGAACCTGCAAGCGCGATCGTGATCTTTCGCCATTCGTTCAATGACGAGGACATGTTTCGCTTCCGAAACAAAGCTCGAAGAGTTGCTCGTGCTTGTAAAGAGACCGTCAGTCGCGCGGTTCGCTTTATCAAATACTTTAAACACGCCAGAATACCCGCGCGGTCTGTCTATGGGCCGCTCCTGATCGAAAGATCCGCAGATGCCACATACCGATTCTGCCTTGAAGGAAGATATGGAAATTTCATTTCTCGAATAATTGAAGATACAGACGAGCCATTTTTATTTCTAGACATTGGTGCTAATATTGGGCTGTTCTCATTACTCGCTCATCGTAATCGGTACTGTAAGCATATCATCGCGATAGAGCCAGTGGCGGCCACATTTCGTTACCTGGTAAGCAATATCGAAATCAATGATGCGACGATGGCCGTCCCCATTTGCGCCGCCGTTGTCGATCAAGGCGACGGCTTCGTGGACCTTGCGTTCGACGCTGCCCATTCGGGTCGCGCAAAACTAGCCTCGGGAGGCCCAGGCGCGACAGTCAAAGCGCGTACGTTACCGCCTCATGACCTTGATGCGCTCATGTCCGGCTGGGAACATCTGTCGGTGGTGGTGAAAATTGACGTCGAAGGCTTCGAGCTGGTGGTGCTTAGAGCCCTCGAGAAGACGCGGGTGATAGGCCAGGCAGCCAAGATCATTATCGAGGTATCTCATGACAATCTGGGGCCTGGCGGGGTGGTTTCGCTATACGCCCGCATGGCAGAGCTGGGTTACACGGAGATCAGCAGAGCGGGACCCCGGCACCATTATGACGCCTGCTTTCAGCGACTGTCGGATTTGGCCTGGCTTCGGCGCTCGAACGAAACGAACGAAGGAGCTGGGTTCAAAGCCGAACCGAGCGCCGCCCTCTGAACGCACCGGACCCAACCGCAGGGCGACGAGGCCCGGCCGAACGAGGCAATATCGCCTTGACACCGGATTCCGTCCGGCTGAATCGGACCGCCGTATGAGTAACCTGGTCTATACCTGTGTCACCACGGGCTACGAGGCGCGCCTTCCAAATGTCCAGGACGAGGACGGGGAATTCGTTTGTTTTACCAATGACCCAAAATTGGTGGCTCCGGGTTGGGAGTTGCGCCCGCTCGACTCGCCCTCGGGGCTCTCTCCCCATTTTGCGGCGCGCTATCACAAGGTCTTCGCCCACCGCCTCTTCCCCGATCGCGTCGGCAGCATCTGGATGGACGGCAACGTTCGCCTCTTGGCCGGCTGGCAAGGGATGTGGGAGGAGATGTTGAGCGCGGGGGCTGGACTTGCAGCCTTCTCGCATTGGGCGGGGCGTTCGTTGGTGGAGGAGCGGGCCGCTTGCATTCAGCATAAGAAGTTTGATCGCCGGGACATGCGACGCGCTGAAGTGCAGCTTGCCGACTATGCGGCCGCAGGCTTCGATGTAAATTCCCCGATTACCGAGAACCAGATAATAGTCCGTCACCATGGCTCACCGAACCTGCATCGCGCCATGTCCGCCTGGTGGTCACATCTATGTGAATACACGAAACGCGATCAAATGTGCCTTCAGTTCATTATTTGGCAGGAAGGCATAAAGACCGTTCTTCTCGATGTCGATCGCGGCATGCCCAAATGTTATATTGTGGGCAATCATCGCCTGGGTCTGATTAAAGGGACGCTGGTGAGGATTAGAAGGGTGGCGTCCAGGCTTCGCCACGGCCCTCCGAGTCAATAGCAGCTCATAGATCATGGTCCGTCCAACGGTCTCCATTGCGCTCGCAACCTACAATGGCGCCGAGTATCTTGCGGATCAGCTCAACAGCTACCTTGGTCAGACGCTCCTTCCGGACGAGCTTGTCATATGCGACGACGCGTCTGACGATATTACGGTTCAGATTCTTGAGGACTTTGCTGCCTCATGTCCGTTCGAAGTACGCGTTATCCGTAATCCGATCCGGCTAGGATACACTCAGAATTTCTCAAAAGCACTTTCGCTGTGTCGGTCCGATCTGGTATTTCTCTCAGATCAGGACGACGAATGGCACAGCGACAAGATTTCCGCGGTCCTCGACATCCTTGTCGACAACCCTTCTTGCTGGCTCGTCATACATGACGGAGAGATCGTGGGTGTCGATGGGTCGCGCAGCGGTGTCACCAAAATGGGGCAGGTCCGCTCCGGATATGGTTCAGATGCATCATTGGTGACCGGCGCGCTGTCCGTTGCTCGCAAGGATTTCCTGTCATTGGCGCTGCCCATTCCCGAAGAAGTCGTCGGTCATGATATCTGGCTGCACCGGCTCTGCGGCTTTTTCCCGCACCGACGGGTCGTCGTTCCGGAATCTCTTCAGACCATTCGTCGCCATGACCGGAATTCTTCGGAGTGGGTCGTGAACTCAACCGAGAGGGTTGGTCGGCTTGACGTCTTATTGTCCCAGGCCTCGACAATTCCGTCGACCGATTATGGCGACAGAATCCGACTGAACCGCGCGCTTCACGATCGGATGGTGACGGTTGGTCATCAAGACAGGCGAGCCGATCGTGCCTCGGTGGACGAGGCAGTTCAGAAGCTCGAGCGGGAGCGACAGGCCCTCGAAATGCGCCAGACGCTGGTGGACTCCGGCCCCGTCGCGCGCCGGCTTCTTGCGCTCAAAATGCTGTTTCAGGGCCGGTACGGCCAGTTCAATGGCTGGCGCAGCCTCGTGCGGGATATGCTCCGTTAGGAAGCGCTTTCGGCGCTATCCTTGCGCGCTCCCGGCATTCGGGCCGCGAGACCGTCGCATTGCTGATGTCAAAGCAGCGGCCCGCCTGCACACGTCGTCTGCATAGAGAGGAGCCGACTGCCAGGCGCGGATCGCCCCGGTGCGAAGCCGCTCAAATTCGTTCTGATCCCCGAGCAGTCGGAGAATTGCGGCCAGGCCGGTCTCTGGTGCCTCCGCGTCGACAACGAGGCCATTGCTATTGTCGACGACGTAATGCGCGGTTTCCCCCACCGGGGTGACAATCGGGACGAGCCCGAACTGCATGGCTTCGACCACACCCAATGCCATGCCTTCGAACCGGCTGAGCTGGAGAAAGAAGCACGCCTGGCGCGCAATCTCGGCAAGCGCGTCCGGAGCCGCAGGCCCGAGGAAACGCACCTGCCGGCTTATGCCGAGCTGATCGGAGAGCGCCTCCAATGCGCTCCGCTGCCCACCGTCCGGGCCCCAGATATCGAATCTCGCGTCGACGCCGCGGGCGACCAGGGCCGCAATGAATCGCAGTGCGCGGTCAATGCCCTTTTGCGGCGTCAGACGCGCCCACACGGTGAATCTCGCCGCGACGCCCGGCGCCTTGGCAAGCGCCGGCTGAAGCCGGCCGGTCACCATGGAGATCGTACGCGCCCGGCGGGTGAGCCGTGCCGGGACGCGCCCTTGCAAGGTGGTCGCGCAATCGCACCAGATCTCGTCTGCCGCCATCATCGCCAATCGGGAGAGCAGGGCGTCGACCCAATGGACCGGTTGTTCGGCGTGCAGAAAGAAGGCGAGCCGAACTCTCGGCCGCATCATCCGCACCGCAAGGGCCACAGGGATGCTGCGCCACAACGAGCATATCAAGACGTCCGGTGGGGATCGCAATATGATGCGCAGCGCCCGGAGCTGCGCGAGCGGGGAATTGACCGACGGATAAGGCGATTCCACGACCCGGGCCGGATCGGCGGCAAGCGTTTTTCCCGCGATCAGCAAGACCCGAAAGGTGCAGGGCAGATCGGCCCGCGCCAGCATCGAGCGAAACGCGACTTCGACGCCGCCGATGCCGTCGCTCGGGACGACGTGCAATATTGCTGGAGCATCGTGTCGTTCGGTCTTCAAGCTGTCTCCAAACTATCTCTATCGTCTAGCCGTTGCTGGAGAGGCCAAGTATCTCGAAATGACGAGCGAGGACGGCTTCTTCCTTGAACGGCCTGACCGCTTCGGCAAGTCGCTCCTTGGGAATGGGATTGTCGAGAGCCTGCTCGATGCCGCTGGCCAATGCCACGGCGTTCCCAACCGGAGCGAGGTAGCCATATTCACCGCCGCCCAACGCTTCTCGGGGTCCGGTCGGGCAGTCTGTAGATACCGGAGTACAGCCCGCCATCATCGCCTCGATGAGCACGTTCGGCAGCCCTTCGGCGCGTGACGACAATACGAACACGTCGGCACGGGAAAAATATTTGAGCGGATTGAGGACCGCGCCCGGGAGGCGGACGAAATCGCGAAGGCCGAGTTCGTCAATGAGTTCCTCAAGCTCGGGCCGTTGGGATCCTTCCCCCAATATCACGAGGCGCGCCAGGCGTCCCTTTTGCTTCAGGTGCCCGAGCGCCCGTATCAGGTCCGGAAATCCCTTTCGTGGCTCGAGGCTTCCTGCGCCAACGATGATCGGAAGATCTTTGACCGTGAACCAGGAGTCCTCAAGAGCCTCATGCAACCTGGCGCGCGACCCTTCGTCATCGATGATGTTGTACGCCCATAGATGCTTCGAGGACCGGAAGATTCCGCGATATTGATCGACCATATCCTTCGAAACGCATGTCAGGGCATCGGCTCGCCACGCTACGGCCTGCATCCCGAGCTTCCGCCACCAACCTTTGGTGAGGATCGTTCGCGAATAAGAGTCGAAGGGCGAGACTCGTGACGAGCCGCTGATTTTGGCGTTGGATCTCGCGACTATGGCCGCGCCGAGAACCACCGCGTTCAGATGGTCCTCGGCTGAAAAGACGATGTCGGGTCGCGATTCTCGCAGGTATCGCCACAGCGGAATCATCATGTCCCGTGCTCTGAGCTTGCCTAAGTCGATGACGCGCACTTCGGGAAGATCGGGGACGCTCAGTCCGCGAGGCACGGAGCCAACGATGAAGTCGACGTCATGTCCGGCGGCGGCGAGGGCGCGTGCGAATCTGATCTGGGCGAGTGGAACGCCGGTGATGGAAAACCTCGCGACGGCGACGGCAATTTTCAACCTGGTACGCATCAATGACTTACGCTCGCCTCCGCTGCTCGAGGAATGTTGCTCGTCGAACCGACTAACGCGCCAGGATTTGCGCCAGGCGGCGCTTGGTCGCCTCGCGGGAATGATCGCGCTGATAGAGCGATCGCAGTCGCGGATCGAGCGCCTTGATCGGCATCTCGCAGGCGCGCCGTATCGCGGCGACGAAGGCCTCGCTGGTTTCGCATATCCAGCCCGCCTCCGCGGCGATCGTCTCGAATCCCGAAAACGCCTCCGGCGTTCCGGCGATGGGCTTGCCGAACATGAGCGCCTCGGCGACCTTGGTCTTCATTCCGGATCCGCAAAATATCGGCGCGACCACAATTCGCGCGCGGCGATACCAAGGCTCGAGCCGTTCGACGGTTCCGGCCACCTCAATATTTCCGTGACGCTCGAGCGAAGACTTCATCGTCTCCATGCCGTGGCCGACGATGCAGGTCCGAATCGGCAAAAGCGGCGCGACTTCGCGCGCATACCAATCCGCGCCCGCGCGATTGGCGTAAAAGGCTCCGCCGACGAACAGCGCATAGCCCTCGGTGTCGACGAGCGCGTCCGGATCGGGGCCTCCTTCGAGCTGATCCTCCATCGCGATCGGGAGAATATCGGTTGCGCCCCGGCCGTAGAGCCTGGCCAGCATCCGGCTGTCCCGGTCGCTCAGCGCGATCAGTCGATCGCTCCGGCGCACCGCCCAGCGCTCGGCGCGCCAGTTCGCGACCAGAACCCCCAGAGCATGAAGGCTTTTGTGTTCATGGAGCGAGTCGAGAAAGAACTTTGCTTCCGCATTGTGAAAGAATGTGAGCAACTCGACCTTTGGGCAGCGTGATTTTACTTCGCGCACGAGACGACCAAGGTTGGATCCATTGACGAATAGGGTCGAGACGCCCTCACGAGCGATCCAATCGAGGAAGCCGCGCACCGTCGATGGATCGAGTCCATCGATATAGCCGCGGAGCGCGGCGGCCTTGGAGCGAGTCGCCGAGCGGCCGAGTTCGTAGACCGAGAGGTCGGTGCCAAGAATCTCCTCGAGGCATTCCCGATGCAGCTTGGACAGCAGAGCGCGACCGCCCACGGCCGGCGACGCCGTAGCGCTCGTCACAAGTCCCACCTTCGCCATCCGCTAGATGCTCGTTCCGCAAAGCCCGGAGGCCATGGATTGATCTCTCCTGTCCAAGTTACATCCAACGGACGGGCCGCAGGGAAGGCGCGACCCCGACTATCCACAGTTCGGTCACCAGATCGGCCACCAGAAGAATTTGGCGGGCTCTACCGAAGCCGATCCGACCGGCTTAGGGTAGGATCATGGTAAGTCCGCTGGCAATCGTCGAGACCCCGCCTGCCGTGCAGGCGCTGCCGCACAATGTCGAGGCGGAGGCCGCCTTGCTCGGCGCGCTGATGATCGACAATCGCCTCGCCGAGGACATTCAGCTCAAGCTTCGCCCCGACCATTTCTTCGAGCCGCTGCACGGCCGCATCTACGAACAGATCCTGCGCCTGCTCGATCGCAACATGATCGCGAGCCCGGTCACGCTCCGGCCGCTGTTCGAGGCCGACGAGGAGATGAAGGAGGTCGGCGGACCGGCCTATCTCGCGCAATTGACCGGAAGCGGCGCGGCGATCATCGGCGCGCGCGATTTCGCCGACCAGATTTACGATCTCGCCTTGCTTCGCGCGCTGGTCGGAGTCGGCCGCGAGATGGTCGAAAAGGCGCTCGACACCAGCGAGGAGGTCGAGCCCAAGGGCCAGATCGAGCAGGCCGAGGCTGCGCTCTACCGGGTCGCCGAGGAAGGCGGCGGCGAAGGCAGCGTCAAGACCTTTGCCGAGGCCACGCGACTGGCGGTGCAGATGGCCGAAAAGGCGCTCAACACCGGCGGCGGCCTGTCGGGCATCACCACCGGTCTGGACACGCTCAACACCCGCACCGGCGGTCTCCACAGGAGCGACCTCGTCATCCTCGCCGGCCGACCCGGCATGGGCAAGACTGCGCTCGCGACCAACATCGCCTTCAATACCGCGCGGCGCTACGTCCAGGACATCGAGGACGGCATCGCCGCTGAAAAATCCGCCGGCGCCGGCGTCGCCTTTTTCAGCCTCGAAATGTCGGCCGATCAGCTCGCCACCCGGATCCTCGCCGAGCAATCGGGCATCAGCTCCGAGCTGCTCAGGATGGGCAAGATCAGCCAGCAGGATTTCCGCAACCTCGCCCGCGCCGCCGCCGATCTCGAATCGCTGCCGCTCTATATCGACGACACGCCCGGCCTCACCATCGCCGCTTTGCGCACCCGCGCCCGGCGGCTGAAGCGGCAGAAGGGGATCGGCCTGGTCGTCGTCGACTATCTGCAATTGCTCCAGGGCACCGGCCGCTCGAGCAACGACAATCGCGTCCAGGAGATTTCCGAAATCTCGCGCGGCCTGAAGACGCTCGCCAAGGAGCTCAACCTGCCGGTGCTGGCGCTGTCGCAGCTCAGCCGCGCGGTCGAGCAGCGCGAGGACAAACGTCCCCAACTCTCCGACCTGCGCGAATCGGGCTCGATCGAGCAGGACGCCGACATCGTCCTGTTCGTCTATCGCGAGGAATATTATGTCGCGGCACGCGAGCCCAAGCGGCCGGTCGACGGCGACGACCCCAAGATCTTCGACCATTATGAGGAGTGGAAGCGCGACATGGAGCGCGTCTATCAGCTCTCCGAATTGATCGTCGCCAAGCAGCGCCACGGCGCCACCGGCAAGGTCAAGCTCAAGTTCGACGCCAAGATCACTCGCTTCTCGGATCATGCCGAGGCGGACTATCTGCCCGAGATGCGGGGCTAGAGTCTGACTCATCTGATCTGAATCGATTGGGGATTCCCAAGGTGGTTGAGTTCTGATTCAACCTGCTGGCTGGGGTTGGAGGCCAGCAGGGATGGCGAGACCTTATTCGGATGATCTTC
>Ga0187894_10000449_pt1 | contig 55549 bp, 59 predicted proteins | sample GBC1701081metaG_FD_136650 | JGI IMG/M metagenome (GOLD analysis project Ga0187894, IMG submission 136650) | White microbial mat communities from a lava cave in the Kipuka Kanohina Cave System on the Island of Hawaii, USA - GBC170108-1 metaG ...
CATCACAGTGCGGACCGGCTCCGATTCCAATTGTCGGAATGGTCAATTGCTCCGTAACAGTCTTGGCCAACTCGGCGGGAATTGCTTCGAGCACAACGGCGAAGGCGCCGGCGGCTTCGAGGGCCTTGGCATCATTCAGCAAAACCAGTGCATGATCCGATTCTCTTCCTTGTACTTTGTAACCGCCAAAGCGATGGACAGATTGTGGAGTCATGCCGAGATGTCCCATCACCGGGATGCCAATACCGGTCATCGCAGCCACCCGATCAGCCACCACTGCGCCGCCCTCCAGCTTGATGGCCTGAGCCCCGGCCTGTAGAAATCGTCCTGCATTGTGGAGTGCGTCTTCTTGGCTGGCTTGATAGGACATGAATGGCATATCGCCGATGACAAGCGCTCGTTGGGCCGCTCCGGCCACCAACTTCGTGTGGTACAGCATGTCCTCCATCGTCACAGAAAGTGTATTGGTCTTCCCTTGTACGACCACGCCCAGTGAATCTCCGACCAGAATCGCTTCGATGCCGGCCTGCTCCACAATGCGTGTGAACAGCGCGTCATAGGCCGTGACGACGATGAGCTTCTTCTTGTCACGTTTGTGTTGCTGAAACTCAGGAATTGTCATCAACCCACTTCCGCTTTGGTGATAATATCCCCCAGCCGGTGCGTAGCCTTGATCGCCATGATATGGACTCCATCGCAGTAGGGCCGCACCGCCTTGATTGTCCGCACCGCGATATCCACCCCCACATCCTCTGCGCGATCGGGGCCGGCCGCCCTGAGTTCATCGATCATCTCCTGGGGAACCGACACGCCGGGAATATTCGCATTCATAAACTCCGCCATCTTGGCGTTCCGAAGAACGAGAATGCCCGCCAGCACCTTGGCTTTGAAAGGGCGAACCGCTTTCATAAAGGACGCGAACTGCTCCGGATGGTAAATCGCCTGCGTCTGGAAAAACTGAGCGCCTGCTCTTACTTTTAGTTCAAACTTCGCAAGCATGGGTCCCAGCGGATCTGCCTCCGGCGTCACGGCGGCGCCGATTGTAAACGATGTCGAGCCGTCCAGCTTGTTACCGGCCATATCCCGTCCATTATTGAGGCCTTGTACCAACTGCATCACTTGGACGGAGTCCAGATCATAGACTGGCTTGGCCTCTTTATGATCTCCGACGGTCGGATAGTCCCCGGTGAGGCACAGAATATTCCGAATACCGAGCATGGAGGCGCCCATGAGATCCGACTGAATCCCGATCCGATTCCGATCGCGGCAGGTCATCTGCATCACCGGATCATGGCCGAGTTCGTACAGAAGGCGGCAGACGGAGAGAGACCCGGCTCGCACAACGGCGGCCGTGTTGTCCGTCACATTGACTCCATGCACACGCCCCACTAACTGCTTGGCGTTCTCCAGCACGCTGGAGATGTTGGTGCCCTTGGGAGGATTGTACTCAATCGTGACAGCGAACTGTCCCTGATCGAGAACTTCCTTCAATCGCCGCGGCTCCCGACTCATCTTTCTCCTAACTCCCTTACTCTAACAAGGAGGTGGCTGGGTTGTTCCATCGTGCGCGCGTCCAACGAGGGCTTTCTGAAGCCGCGCGTTGCGCGAGCACAGGAACACCCAGCCGCCTCACAGCATCCCTGCCTTGCGCTTCGCTGACTCCACTGTGTTATCCAGCAACATCGCGATCGTCATCGGCCCGACACCTCCCGGCACAGGGCTAACCCAGCCCGCCTTCTGACTGACCGGCTCAAAGTCGACATCGCCACACAATTTTCCCTCAGGAGTTTTGTTTGTTCCCACATCGATGACGACGGCTCCCTCACGCACCATGTCGGCCGTGACAAACTTGGCCTTCCCGATCGCGACGAGTAGCAGCTCGGCTTCGCGACAGACCGCCGGCAAATCCTTCGTCTTGGAGTGGCAAATCGTCACCGTGGCGTTGCGCTGGAGCAACATGAGCGCTAACGGCTTGCCGACAATATTGCTTCGTCCCAAGACCACGGCACGCTTTCCTTCGATACTCACGCCGGTGGATTCGATCATCTTAATGACACCCTTCGGCGTACAGGCTTCAAATACTGGATGCCCCTCGACAAGCCGGCCGAAATTATACGGATGAAACCCATCTGCGTCCTTTTCAGGCGACACCGCTTCGAGCACGACTTTGCTGTCGATATGCTTCGGGAGCGGCAACTGAACCAATATCCCATGGATTTTTGGATCGGCGTTTTCCTTTTCAATCAAGGCCAACAACTCAGCTTGCGTCGTGCTCGCCGGCAGTTTGTGGTCATCGATATAGATGCCCGCCGCTTCACAGGCTTTCTGTTTGCTCTTCACATAGAGATGTGAAGCAGGATCGTCTCCCACCAAAATTGTCGCCAAGCCCGGCTTCACCCCGAGCTTCGCCAAGACTGCCGCTGATTCAGTTGCCAACCGCTCGCGTACTTGCAATGCCAAAGCTTTGCCGTCGATCAATCGTGCCGCCACGGAATCCTCCTCCGTTGAAAAACCATCAGAAAAACACGGCACCATAGCAGGGCATTTTTGAGCAAGTCAACGACTTCTCCGGCGTGAAACGACGCCTCACCTTATACCTCTTACGTCCAACCTTTCACGTTTCACGCCTCTTTCTTGACAGGCTTCTCCCCTGGCAGCTACGATACCTGCATCGACTGCGATCAACAGCCATCATGTTGTGAGCAAAACCCCCTCAGTGATGTCCCTTCTGACACGTGCCATGAACCATCCAGCGGCCTGGTTTGTCTGGGTCATGCCGTTTGTGATCGCCAGCCCTCTCAGCGCCCAAATCACCGTCACGGAACTGCAATCGCCCTACAGCTTCATCAACGATCCCATTGAAAAGAGCTATTTCATTTCGAGCGTAAACGGCGAGGCCGAAATCGCCGATAACAACGGCTTCATCACCAAGCTCAATCCCAATGGCAAACTCCTCAATCTGAAATTTATCCAAGGCGGAAAAGACGACGTCACCCTCCATGCTCCCAAAGGCATGGCCTTGGTGGAACACGTGCTCTACGTGGCCGATCTCGACACGCTGCGAGGCTTCGATACGACCACCGGCAAGCCGGTTATGGCGCTCACCGTCCGATCGCCTGCGACCACACGGTCTGAATCGCTACCGACCTCGTTGAGCGATGTGACCTTCGACGGCAAGGGACACCTCTATTGCTCCGACCAGAAAGCGAACACGATCTACCGTGTCGACCTGGCTACCCAAACGGTTTCCGTACTCATCACAGACCGCTCTCTCGCGGGCCCCTCTGGTCTAGCCATCCATCCTAAATCAGGTCAGATCATCGCCGTCAGTTGGGAGAAGGGCAAGATTTCAGAAATCTCTCCGGAAGGCACAGTGACGGAGCTCTTCTCCAATGGATTCTTTTCCAACCGCTTTCAGAATCTTCGCGGGGTCGACTTCGACCGCTGGGGCAATATGTACGTGTCCGATTCCACAACGGGAAAAGTCTGGCGCATGAGCTGGGACAAGCGATTTCAAGTCATCGCCGAATTCTTGCCTTCGCCGGGAGATCTCGGTATCGACCGCGCCAACAACCTCATCCTTGTGCCCTATGAACAGGCTCATGCGGCAGAGATGAACGGGCTCGAAACCCCCAGCAGTGCGAAATCAAAACAAGAAAAACGGACCCTGGCAGACTATGGCTTCATCCCTCCTCCGCCGAAGCCGGCGACGGAAGAGCCTGTAAAAAAATGAGCCCTTGCGCCTATTGCACACAACGGAAAGGGAAGCGGCCATGTCCCGCTTTAGCGGGGCTGATCTGTAGTCAATGTTGCGGCGAACACCGAATCGTGCGGGTTTCATGTCCAGCTGACTGCGTGTATCTCGAATCCGGAAGCGATTATCAGCAGAAGCGGCTGGCGGTACAATTCATGCCGGTACGCCGGGAGTTCTATCGTGAGCTGGCCGAGCTCGGCGACAAGAAAGCCGTGGCCCTCTTCAATCTCGTTGAAGTAGTCATCTTTGGTTATTTCCACAGCCGCCGAGACGGTCAAGATGCGGAGATCGTAGCGGCCTTGCAGGCCCTGCGGCGAACGCTCAGCCCGCTCCATATCCCCGCTGCCCCGATGCCGGTATTCGCAGAACATTTGAAGAAGGAGTACGAGACCTTCAAGAAGCAGAATCCCCAGGACATCGCAGATATGTCTTCCGCGCCGGAAATACTGGACCATGCTATCGCCTTCGTCTCACGCTTTTCCGGCACAGACTTTCAGTCACAACGGTTCCTCGGTGGGCTCATCGGCTATGTGCGGGCGTACCATCCTGAGATTGCAGAACACCTGACGAAACAACATAACCCGGGTCACATCATCTTGCCCGGGCAGCAGTTCATGCCGCCCCAGGCCCCAGAGCCCCATACCCATGGACCGGGCTGTCATCATCACTGATTGCCGACGACTGCCAATGGCGGTAGCTCAATATTATGAGCACAGACAAAGAGCATAAGACCAGAAAAGCACGCCGAGTAGAGTTGCGTTGCGTTCTTGGATTTTCTTCCGGTGAGATTGAAGGCGACGCCACGATCACCAATATCTCGACGTCCGGTTGTCGGGCCGAATCCGACATCAATATCGCAGAAGGACTCACCGTTCAGGTCATCATTCAACTTCCCGGCCAATCGCCACCGGTGAAAGTCGAACGAGCCTCAGTACGGTGGGTCTCAGGTAATGCCTTCGGCTTGAACTTTATTCTCTTCTTTCCCTCTGAACGAGACCGCCTCCGCACATTCCTCGAACATAAAAAATAGTCTTCTCTCTTCATCCTCCACACCCCACACACAGTGCGGTCTCGTGGACTCCAACTGCGCATATCGCGCGGGCATTTTCTTATTTTCTTATTGTGCGCGCTCTAACCCGCATTATTCATGACGGGTCGTTGCGAAATCGCCGAGCCGTGTCGCGAGAACGGCGCGCGGAGGCCAAGGGACTGGCTCCGCCGTCTGCGGCGATGCCTGTCCCGCTGTTAAAGGCCCATACGTTGAAAGGCCGAGCGCGATAGAACCTTTTAACGGCACACCTGTACAACCAAATAGAAGCACGGCCCCATCGTCCTGCCGTGCCACTCTTTCATGCCGCGACCGGTATCCGAACCGACCACCATGGGTCGGAATGCCAGAACCATCACCAATGATCCACTTCGTGCACTTGCAAGATGATTAAAAAGCTACGACGGGCATACCCCAATATTCCCAATTAAAATTTTTCAGCACCCCATCTTGGCCAAATACGAGTGTTTTCTTCCAGCCCTGCGAATGTCCTTGATACTGATCCGCTGCATAACCATGCCATTCCCAAGTCAATACTTCCCCGCTATCATCTAAGGCAGTTCTCTTGTTTGGAGGCCCCCACTTTACTATGTAATAGTCTCTGTTCTTTACACCAACCTCACTCTTCATCTGCTCGTCAAATTTTTCCCATCTAGTCGAATAACAGCCCGTAAGTGACAAAGAAATAATCAACAGAACGATCCAGGCGAACACAAATTTACTATCCATGAAAAATTTCACATCAACCGCACAATCGCATTCTCAGAACGGACGGGTGTCTCTTTCCATGTTAAAACCCAGATTCCTTTTGAATACGTCTTCTTACATTCTTCTGTAATGACGGCTTGAAAATCCTCACGATACATCTCCCAATCGCCATCTGACCACAAGATCGTAACCTGTCTTAGAACCAGCGCTGCATTCGGACCATAGTCTTTTCGACATTTTTCTGCAATTCGCCGGTGAAACCGCTCTAGAGTATCTTCATTAAAGCACCTGGTTCCTTGCCCCTGACCACGCCCAAGAATGTATTGCAGGTCGCCCAGAACATCTTCTAAATTGGTGACCTCAAGACCCAATTGTTCACCTGTCGTATTATCTCTGCATTGAAAATCTGGACTATCAGAATGGCAGACAATCGTGTAACCTGCTCCCATCTGCTGGTTATAGAGTTGGAGAAACTTCTCGGCTGTGCCTCGTTCTATTTGAGCATTTTCATTCATGCAATTCTGCTGCAATCAGGTGGGAGTCTTTCTTGCCGATATGGCAAGGTAAAGACTCCCTCCCACCCTCAACCTAAATAGAGGTGGCAGGACCGAAGCGACTTCGTCGGAGGAGCGGGGCACCCACCGAGACTCTGCCGGGGAGGAAAGCGGAAACTGACCGAGTCCGCGAGGGAATTTCCGAAGGCTTCCGCCCGGCAGAGTCCGGGAGGGTCGCTCCGAGAGGCGCGGAAGCGTTGGGCCTGCCACCTCTATTCGATGATCGTCACCGTCATCTCAATCCGCTCGTTCGGCAAATCGCGATCGTTTCTCGGCAGAGTGACGATCCTATCGGCAATGCCGAGACCTCTGGTGACCTCACCGAACGCCGTGTACTTTCCATCGAGGAAATGGGACGGTTCGACCACAATGAAGAACTGCGACCCGGCGGTGTCAGGTTCGTTCGCTCGCGCCATCGAGACAATACCGCGCTTGTGAGGAGTGTCGCTGAACTCTGCTTTGAGCAAGACAGGATTACCCTTCTCGTCCTTGGGCCCGCCCTGTCCGTAGAGGTCCTTGCGCAACGAGCTCTTGGTATTGGGATCACCGCCCTGAATCATAAAACCGGGGATCACCCGGTGAAAGATCGTCCCGTCGTAGAAGCCAGACCTGGCCAGCTTGATAAAGTTTTCAACATGCTTCGGAGCCACATCCTGATAGAACTTGACATGGATGTCTCCGAACTTCGTCTTGATAATGGCTTTGGGGCCAAAATTCGGTGGAGGAGTCACCGGTTTGACGTCAGCCTTCCCTCCACAGCCTGTGAGGAGACAGACCCCCAACAGTACTCCGCTCAGCACGATGCTTCTCATGACAGCAACATCACGCATCATTGCCCACAACCTTGCATCGTTTACTCCACCACCACGACCGTCATCTCCGCCCGTTCATTCGGAAGGTCACGGCTGTTTTTCGGCAGGTTGACGATTTTGTCTGCCACTTCCATCCCTTTTACCACCTCGCCAAAGACCGTATATTGGCCATCGAGAAAGTTCGAGTCTTTGACGACAATGAAGAACTGAGAACCGGCGCTGTTGGGATCGTTCGTCCGCGCCATGGAGACAATCCCACGACGGTGAGGGGTGTCGTTGAACTCGGCCTTGAGCTTCTGACTCGGCCCCCCCTGACCGTAGGTCTCCGGTTTATTCATATCTTTGGTGTTAGGATCGCCGCCCTGAATCATGAACCCCGGAATTACTCGATGAAAGATTGTGCCGTTGTAGAAGCCTGACTTTGCCAGCGCGATGAAATTTTCAACGTGCTTGGGAGCCTTCGCAGGAAAGAACACGACTTCCATATCGCCGAACTTTGTTTTGATAATGGCCTTGGGACCTTTCGCCCCTTCCGCCTTCCCCTCTAGCGCCTTGTCAGCCGCGAAAAGGGCGCCCATTCCCAGCAGCAGACTCCCCCCGAGCACGAGCGTTGCTGCCACCAACTTCACTATAGTACGTCTCTGCATCTCAACCTCCCTGGATTAGTAACCGACTCTGTGTGAAATGTCCTTAGCGCGAAGTCCCTGCCTGTTTGAGGGCCTGTTTCGCCGCCTGTTGTTCTGCTTCTTTTTTACTTCGCCCGGACCCTATGCCCACGATCTCGCCCTGAATCGACAGCTCCACTTCGAATACTTTCTGGTGATCGGGCCCTGTTTCTCGAACGGTTGCGTAATGAGGCAATGTGTCATGCTGTTTTTGACACCACTCCTGAAATTGAGTCTTGTAATCCCCCGCTCCAGGTTGGTCCTGCCGCGCGGCAATGTGTGTGAGTTCCTCTTCAAATATGTGGCGGGTTACCGTGCGGCTGGCCTCAAATCCCCCGTCAAGATGAACCGCCGCCAGCACCGCCTCCAACGCATCGGCCAACAGCGAATCTTTCTCGCGCCCTTTCGAACGGTCCTCCCCACGCCCAAGCTTGAGATGCTCTCCCAATCCAAGCCGGCGGGCGACCTGTGCCAGCGATGCCTCACTCACCACCTGCGCCTTCAGCTTTGAAAGAGTCCCCTCTGAAGACTGCGGCAACACAGAAGCCAGATACTCGCTCATCACCAGCGACAGCACGGCATCGCCGAGAAACTCAAGCCGCTCGTTATGTTGAACTGAAGCGGTTTTTTGCTCGTTCACATGAGAGGAATGGGTCAAGGCTTCTTCGAGCAAAGCAATCGCCTTGAATCGATAGCCCAGCGAGGACTGGAGTGCGTCGGCGGAAGCAGCCGAAGTCATGGTCGCAAGTACATCCCTCGGAAGGGCCTGTTAGGCGTCTGGTTTTCTAAAGAGCAGACAGGCATTGACCCCGCCGAATCCGAAAGAATTCGACAGTGCGACCGTCACCGCAGCTGGTCTGGCCTTGTGCGGAATATAGTCCAGATCGCAGGCAGGATCTGGATGATCCAGGTTGATCGTCGGGGGAAGCATCCCGTGGTGAAGAGCCAGGACGCTAAATACCGCTTCAATTCCACCGGCTGCTCCGAGTAAGTGGCCGGTCATCGACTTGGTCGAACTCACTGGAATGCGAGAAGCCTGCTCACCGAATACCTGTTTGATCGCCTTGGTTTCGATCGCATCCGCCATGGTCGACGTTCCATGTGCGTTGATATACCCGACCTGGCTCTTGCCGATGCCGGCATCTTTCAACGCCAGTTCCATACACCGGACTGCGCCCTCACCCTCTTCAGACGGTGCAGTAATATGGTAGGCATCGCTATTCATACCGTAGCCGATCAATTCGGCATAGATCCGAACCCCACGCCGCCGCGCATGCTCCAACTCCTCCAAGACCACCACTCCCGCGCCTTCGCCAAGCACAAATCCATCGCGGTCTTTGTCGAACGGCCGGCTTGCCTTTGTCGGTTCATCGTTGCGGAACGACAAGGCTTTCGACGCGGCAAACCCTGCGACCCCCAACGGTGTAATGGCGGCTTCCGCCCCGCCTGCGATCATGACATCGGCATCGCCCGCCTGAATCAGTCGATAGGCATCGCCAATACAGTGATTGCCCGTTGCGCAAGCCGTTACCGCGCAGGAGTTCGGTCCCTTGGCGCCCAGTCTGATCGCCACCTGCCCGGAGGCCAAATTAATGATGGTCATCGGAATGAAAAACGGCGAGACGCGCCCGGGGCCTTTTTCCTGCAAAACTTTGTGGTAGTGCTCGATCGACCCAAGCCCCCCGATGCCCGATCCGATATACACCCCGACTCTTGTCGCTTCTTCCGGCGCCACCGTCAATCCCGCATCATCCACCGCCAGTTGGGCAGCGCCCACAGCATAGTGAATGAAGGCATCCATCTTTTTGATGTCTTTTTTTTCGATGAACTGGGCTGGATCGAAGTCTTTCACTTCGCCGGCGATTTGGGCATCGTACGATGCGGGATCGAATTTCGTGATTCGACTGATGCCGGATTCACCGGCGCAGATGGCCTTCCAGGTCTTTTCGACACCCGTTCCCAGAGGCGTGATCAGCCCCAGACCGGTGACTACAATCCGCCTGGTCGAGCGAGGACTCATCGCGACCTACGCCCGCTAGGCCTTTTCCTTAATGTAGTCCAACGCTTTTCCGACCGTCAGAATCTTCTCTGCGTCTTCGTCGGGGATCTCGATGCCGAATTCTTCTTCGAGGGCCATCACCAACTCCACTGTATCGAGCGAGTCAGCGCCGAGATCCTCTACGAAGCTGGCTTCGGGCGTGACCTCATCCTCTTCGACCCCGAGCTGCTCACCAATAATTTTTTTTACTCGTTCATCCACAGTACCCATTGATTTCCCCGGCTCCTTTCCCATCCTAAGATCCTCCTTGTCGCTGCAAGCTTCTCGCCGCAGCATCCTACCCTATTCAGTCCCAGTCGTCAGGACATCAACATTCCCCCGTTCACATGCAACACATGGCCGGTGATGTAGGCCGCCTCATCCGACACGAGAAAACGCACCGCCGATGCAATATCGGCCGCGGTGCCCAACCGTCCCAATGGGATTTGCTTTTGGAGCTGGTCTTTCACCTCCGCCGACAATCCCTGCGTCATGGCCGTATCGATGAATCCAGGCGCAACCGCGTTCACCGTCACTGAGCGGCTCGCATATTCCCGCGCCACTGTCTTGGTCAACCCAATCACTGCCGCTTTTGATGCCGCATAATTGGCCTGCCCCACATTACCCATCACTCCGACGATCGATGCAATGTTGACGATACGACCATAGCGCTGTTTGGTCATCGGGAGCAAGACCGACTTGATGCAATTGAATGTCCCATTCAAATTGACTTGCAATACCAGATTCCAATCTTCCTCCTTCATCCGCAGCAGCAGTCCGTCACGCGTAATCCCGGCGTTGTTCACGAGGATATCGATCCTTCCCCATTCTTTGAGTACCTGGTCGACCATCGCTTTCGTGTCGGCGGCATCGGCCACATTGACTTTGACGTTCAGCGCCTTGCGCCCCAACTGCTCCACCGCCGCAACAGTATCCTTCGACCGGGTCGGATCAAGATCTGCAACCACAATATCCGCTCCGGCTTGAGCCAGCGCTTCTGCGATCGCCCGACCGATCCCTTGCGCCGCCCCTGTGACTATCGCAACCTTGCCTTGCAGTGACATCCGCTCGCTCCTCACATCCCTTCACGCGCTCAATGCAGCGCGAGTCGCCTCGAGCGACTGAGGATCATTGACATTCATGGTCGCCGCCCCCGGCACAATTCGTTTGATCAAACCGCTCAGCACTGTCCCTGGCCCAACCTCGACGAATGTCGTGACACCCATCGCAGCCATGGCCTTCACCGAATCTTCCCAGAGCACCGATGAAGGAAGTTGTCGTACCAACGAAGCCTGGATGTCGCTCGCCTTCGTGATGGCTCTCGCTTCGGCATTGTTAATCAACGGCATCTTGAGATCTGACCAGATGACCGCCGCCAAATCTCCGGCAAGTCGATCTGCCGCCTTCTGCATCAACGGCGTATGGACCGGCACACTCACGGGGAGAGGAATCGCCTTCTTGCACCCCTTGGCTTTCGCCAGTTCAATAGCCCGTTCCACGGCAGCCTTTTCCCCGGCAATGACAATCTGACCCGGCGAATTGAAATTTGCCGCGGCGACGACTCCCACCGATGAGGCATCCCGACACACCTCTCTCACGACGTCTCCCGTGAGACCAAGGAGCACGGCGACAAGCCCGGTTCCTGGCGGCACGGCTTCGGCCATGTAGCGGCCTCGCTTCTGTACGATCGCCACCGCGCCAGGATAAGTCATTCCCTCAGCGGCAACAAGAGCCGAGTATTCACCCAGGCTATGGCCGGCCACTGCGATCGGCGTGAAACCCAACGGTTGGAGGGCATGGAGCGCAGCAAGGCTGCTCACCAATAATGCCGGCTGGGTATATTCCGTGAGATTCAACTGCTCCGCCGGCCCGTTAAAACATAGCGTGGCAATATCATATCCCAGCACCGACGAGGCCTCTTCATAAAGACCCTTGATACTCGGATAGGCCTCAGCAAGCGCCTTCCCCATTCCGACCGACTGAGACCCTTGGCCCGGGAAGACCAATCCAATTCCGGATGACCTTGTTGATCGGAGCGTCGTCATACTACCGGAGTGATTGCGCGAGACTGCTGGTTATGTTCATGAATCGTGGTGCTCACAGCTGGAACGGAGACGCCGGGCTGGCTCCGTGGGGGTAAGATATCGTCGAATCTCTCTTGAATGTCAACGGGAAAAGTTGCTTGCGCGCTTCCAGGCGGCGCGGAGTACGCAGCCAGCTCCATTCCATCGCATTACCATCGAATGAGCGCGGAAGCCCATGTCAATCCAGCGCCAAAAGCCCCTAACATCAACAGGCCGCCTTCTTTGATTCGCCCCTGCTGCACGGCTTCATCCAAGGCAATGGGAATCGAAGCCGCCGACGTATTGCCGTACCGATCGAGATTCAGCATCATCTTCTCCATCGGAAGCCCGAGACGCTCGGCCACTGCCTTGAGAATACGCACATTCGCTTGATGCGGCACATACAGATCGAGGTCCTCAACACGGAGATGATTCGCGGCCAGGGTCTCCCGCGCGACCTCTTCCAAGTTTCGAACCGCCACCTTAAACGTCTCGTTCCCCTTCATCTTGATGTACTGCATCCGTTCCGCTACCACCTTTTCGGAGGGCGGCAGACGCGATCCTCCTCCCGGCACCGCAATCAAATCGCAAAGGGCGCCATCGGAACGAAGATGGGTAGACAGGATGCCGCGGCTGTTCTCACTGGCGCTGATGACTGCCGCTCCAGCGCCATCGCCGAACAAAATACAGGTGTTGCGATCGGTCCAGTCGGTAATCGCCGACATCACTTCCGATCCGACGATCAATACATGGCGCATGCCGGTCTTCACATAGGCATCCGCCACCGATAACGCAAAGACGAACCCGCAACAGGCGGCCGACAAGTCACAAGCCGCCGCGCGCGTCGCTCCCAGCCGATGCTGGATCAAACAGGCCGTGGCAGGAATCGGATAATCGCCGGTACAGGTGGCTAACACAATCATGTCGAGATCGGCTGCACTCACTCCCGCGGCCATTAAGGCCCGTTCCGCCGCCTTCACTGCCAGATCGGAGCAGGCTTCACCGGGGCCGGCCACATGCCGTTCACGAATGCCGGTCCGTTCGACAATCCATTCGTCCGAGGTGGCCACCATCCGCTCAAGGTCGGCATTCGTCAGCGTCTTCGTCGGCACATACGATCCAGTCCCTGTGATTCGGGCTCTCATGACGGCTCATCCTCGGGAGGCTTGGCTTGGGAAAAGCTCTCTTCAATATCGCGTTGAATCAGCTCGTCGACACGACTCTCTGCCAACCCCTTGGCTCGACGAATGGCATTTTTGATCGCCTTGGCAGACGAACGGCCATGGCAGATCATCGTAATCCCGTTGACACCGAGTAGCGGCGCCCCGCCGAATTCTGCGTAGTCGATTCTCTTCTTGAGGTTCAACAGCGGTTTGGCAATGAGCGGATAGGCTAAGCGGCCGAAGAAGGATCCGGAGATCTCCTTGACCAACAACTTCTTGATCGTATCGGCCACTCCCTCGGAAATCTTCAGCGCGACATTCCCGATGAATCCGTCGCACACCACCACATCCGCGCTTCCGCTGTATACATCGCGGCCTTCGATATTGCCGATGAAATTGAGCGGGCTGGCCTTGAGGAGTTTGAACGCTTCCTTCGTAACCTCATTCCCTTTGCTGTCCTCTTCTCCAATACTCAGCAGCCCGACACGCGGGTTGGGCTTCCCAAAGAGATGTTTGCCATACTCATTCCCCATAATGGCGAATTGGGCCAAATGCTGAGCCGAACAGTCTACATTGGCCCCCACATCCAACATGATGGCCGTACCGGTCAGCGTAGGCAGGCTTGTCGCAATCGCCGGGCGCTCGACCCCCTTCGTGAGACCGAGCACAAAGAACGACGCGACCATGCTGGCGCCGGTGTTCCCGGGACTGACCACGGCGCTCGCCTCGCCGCTCTTGACCAACTCCGTGGCCACCCAGATAGAGGAATCCCTCTTCTTCCGTGCGACGGTAGCCGGCGACTCGTGCATCTCGACAACTTGCGAGGCATGCCGAATAGAGAGGCGGGGGTCCGTACAACCGAGGCGGCGGCATTCGGCGGTGAGAACGGCTTCGTCACCGACGAGCAGCACTTCGACATCACATTCCTGGGCAGCCTGGAGCGCCCCCTCAATGGCCGGGGCCGGTCCATGGTCACCGCCCATGGCATCAAGCGCAATCTTCATACAGGCTGAGTATTCACCGAATGATGACGTGGCACGCAGTCACGAAAGAAAAGCAACCGTTACACGCGACATGCGGCAGGATTTTAGAGCAGTGAACTGATTGACGCAACAGGCAAACAAGCAGAATCCAGTGGTAATCCGTAGGGTCGGCAAGCCCCTTGGGCACTGCCCAACGGCCCCGTCAGGAATCAACCGAGCAGGCTGTTCAAAAAGGCCAGATTTCTCACCCGTCCAACCCCGGCGCGCCGAGACGCGCCTTGCCCCAGGCAAGGCCGCAACGAGCGAAGAGGCGATGCGTACTCCGTCCCGTACGTGGAGCCTCTGAGCGACGTGAGAACGCCGCTGGCGGACTTTTTCAACGTCCTGCTACGACTCTTCGACCTGGATGACCGCCTTACCCTTGTACGTTCCACAATTCAAACAGGTGTAATGCGGCAGCTTGATTTCGTGGCACTGCGGACAGACGGACATGCCCGGCGGAGTGATGCGCAGTTTTTGTGTCCGGCGCTTGTCGCGTCGCTCTCGTGAATGTTTATGTTTCGGATTCGGCATGGCAGCTCCTTCTCACTCTCGATAGCAGGCAGTCACACTACGATGTTGACGATCCGCCGGTCTTGCGTTTTATGCCTTGGATCACCCGAACTGTCGGAGTCGGTAGTTCCTCGGCACACTGACAGGGCCCTTCATTCAAATTTTTCCCGCACTGCGCGCAGAGCCCCAAGCAGTCATCGCTGCAGAGCGGCTGCATCGGCGCGGACAGGATCACATGTTCGCGCAACATGGGAGCCAGTTCCAACTGATTGCCCTGATAATGATATTGATCGTCGGGCTCTTCTTCTGGTTCAGCCTCCGTGACTTCCGCACGCGTCTTTCTGGGATCGATTCGCTTCGGATGGCGTGGCGCCGACTTGGGCTCCGGGATAAAGGCTGCTCGCACAGAAAACGCCAGAGGGTCCTCATATTTTTTTAGGCACCGCACACATTCTCGGATGATTGTGCCTTCCAGGACGCCGGTTACAGCGACCAACCCTTCGATGTTGGTCAGGTCCAGACTCACAGCCAGCGGCCCCGTAAGCACAGCATCATCCTCGGTGAGGCCGAGTTCTTCAGCCGTGGCCTCGCCAACCAGCGAGAGCCCATCGGCAGTGATATCCGCCAGCAACGGCTTGAGCAATTCCATCGTCGCACCTACCTGCATGCCCATCCCCAAAGTGACCGACTATCGCTCTTCAGCAAAACTGATGAGCGCGATGTGTCGAGCCCGCTTGACGGCCGCCGTCAATTCACGCTGGTGCCCCATGCAATTGCCGGAAATACGTCGCGGGACAATCCGGCCCCGCTCCGTGAGAAAGTTTCTCAACAGCCCGACATCTTTGAAATCGATCGACCCTTTGTCTAGACAAAACCTGCAAGGCCGCCTGCGTTGGAAAAATCGTCCACCGCCGCCCTCTCGGTCTCCACCTTGTTGTTGTTCACGCTCCATAAACCGTCTCCCTCTCTATTTAGACATGCTCGTCGGGTTCATACCCTGCATCATCGTGCACAGGCGCCTCAACTCCGCCGCCTCCGCCATCCTGGCGTTTCGGCATGAATGTCACCGTTTGGGCCACCACCTCGTGCTTGCTGCGCTTCTGGCCGTCTTCCGTTTCCCATCGGCGCTGCTGCAACCGCCCATCGACGATGACTCCATTCCCCTTGCTAAGATACTGCCCGCAATGCTCCGCCTGCTTGCCGAACACGACGATGTCGACAAAACAGACTTCTTCTTTTAATTCATCGCCCTGCTTGTACCGACGGCTGACCGCAAGGCCCAAACTGGCCACGGGCGTTCCGTTCGGCGTGTACCGCAGCTCAGGATTCCGCGTGAGATTTCCGAGGAGAATAACTTTGTTAAATCCGGCCACCGGCAAACTCCTCCGATGACGTCTCGATTGGCCGTGGCGGCACCAGTTCTTTTTTGAGGTGAACGGTTAAAAACTTGATGATCGTGTCTTCCAACCGGTAGGCCCGCTCCAACTCACCGACCGTAATATTGGGCGCTCTGAAGTAAAAGTAGACGTACGTCCCCTTCCGCTCCCGTTTCACTTCATAGGCAAGTTTTTTCTTGCCCCAGTTTTCCGACTTGATGAACTTCGCGCCGGTCTTCTCTGCCACCGCCTTCATTTTTTCGATCAAGGCCGTGGTCTCCTGGTCGGAGACAGACGCACGAATAATAAACAGAGACTCGTAGAGCTCCATGCAGCAATCCTCCTGGACAAAGGCCCCCAATCAAAATTGGGAGCGAGGTGTAGGCGCGCTGGATTCAGCCAGCACGAAGGGGTGAAGCTAACACAGGCCTTCGGAGAGTGTCAATGAAAACGCCGCTGGAGCCTCGCCTCATCTAATTCTTTCGCTTGAAGAATTGTGGCGGTGCATTCGCTGGAGGCGAAGGACGAGAACTTGGCCCGCTGGGGCCAACGGAGGGTCTGCCGGAGTAATAGCCTGAACGGGGATAATAATAGGGGTACCCTGATCGATACCCAGGCCCGTACCCGGAGAATCCTGGATAGTAGCCAAAGGGGCTCCACCAAAATCCTGGGTTAGAGTAGAAGGATCTGGCGGGGTCATAGACGTCGGCATACCCATTCTCTTGAGCCTGACGAAGCGTGGCCATCCGTTGCGTTTGATGCAGCGACTCTGCGCAAGCCGTGAGGGTCACCAATACACATCCGCCGAGCATGGCTGTCGTCCATCGAGTCAACATGGCACCCTCCGTCAGAAATGATAGGAAACGCCGACAAATAATTGGTGCGCTCTGTACGTACTGTCAAACCCACCGAACGAACCGAATGCGTCGCTAAAGTCGAACTTTGCATCCGTAAATTTGTATTCCGTGAATACCGCCACGTGAGGCGTCACGAATGCGCGAATTCCTGTGAGAAAGTTGAACCCGATCGAGACCTGTGTGTCCTGCTGCGTCGTGACCGATTGACTCAGGCGCGCAATCAGAATACCGGGACCGACGCCGAGATAGGGCTGAAAGGTCACGCCGGGGTACCGCAACAGAATATTGGCGCCGACGTTCGTCACAGCCATATGAATACCGGGGATATCGTCAAGATTCTTTATGTGCGGCGTGCTGTGGAAGACATCCAGCTCGAATCCTAGCGACCCATGAAAGGGATACACACCCACCTTCCCGCCATATGCAAGACTGTTCTTCATGTCGAAGTCCTGCAATTCTATGCCACTGAACGGACCTGTGGTGGTGACGTTGCGCAAGGAGTCGGCAAAGCTGTACCCGGCTTGGCCTGCCACATACCATTCAGACTGTGCAGGAATCGCAATCGAAGATAAAACTGGCAGGAAAAAGAAACTGAGGAAGAACCGTCGTTGAACATACCCCAAGTGCATCATGGTGTGCTCCATGAGCGAGGCTTAGGATAATTCTACTACGAGATTTTGGCGACATGTGAGAGGCAGGAAAGGAAAGCGCTTAGATTAAGGAGAATTAATAATACTGGCGGCCTATCTGGCCTCAACCGTTCCCTTGCCTTCGGAGCAGAAAGCCGGTGGCCTGTGGCTCTTCGCTCCCTCACCTCCCGTGACACCCCATCCACGGCGCTCTGAAGCGGAAGCCTTCCGGAATTCCCGCCGCACCGTGGCCTCACGGCCACGGTGCTATGGTCAGTTCCGGCTTTCCTTCTTCAGACGCCGGGCGGGGCCCCGTCGCTCCGGTGAAGTGCGCTCAGAACCACAGGCCACCAGCTGTGACGATGTCAACGCGATTATTGCAGGAGGGAACGATTGGCGTTAGGACGAGATAATCTTGTTCCCAAAGAGTTGTTTTTCAAACGCACTAAGCGTGAACGTGCTCCGCTCGCTGATGCTCTCTTCTACGATTCGAATCCGAGCAGCAGCCGTAATCTATCGACACTTCTAGCTGGTGATTCAGAAAGGTACTCGGTTAGCTTCTTCAGATCGCTTTCGCGGAAGGAGGACCCTACGACAACGAGATAAACTTTCTCGAAGCCCTGGCGCTGCGATTCTTTGCCGTGTAGTGGAGACAGTTCCAGCCACCGTTTTCTTACCTTTTGGGATTCAATGCTGTAGCCTACTCCCCGACAGGATATCGTGAATAACTCCCATAGCTCGACCAGTTCCAAAGATTTCTGATCCTGTGACGTGCTTGTTCAGCCTTGCCACAACAGCCCTCGTTACTTGCCCCACATCTCCACTCTCACCCGGTCGATCGTAGAGGCACAAAATATCTCGTTCCGATGGCCATGCAATGATACTTATTCGTGGTGTTATCTGCCCGGCAAAACGAAATGCGACCGGAATATCTCTAGACAACGCAACATAGATCACTCGTCGCATCCCAGAAGAGGTGCGGAGGACCACTGATCCCCTTTTAGTAATCTCTATTTCTTTGGGCATTGCTTCATCCACTCGCCTAAGCTCAGAAAAACGCCGAGCTAGGCATCTCAGCCCTGTCACAGCTTGACCTATTCTTATTGCCTCGTCCATATCCTCATCCCTTGAGCTCCTGAATACGAAGTTGCCCGATATCCGAGGGTGAAACGATATGAAGCGTGCGCATCGTGACGTACGGCTGAATTGTTGAAAGGTTTCTCGGACATCCAACACATTCTGCCCCCGATTACCCATATTAACAGGGAATAGCACAGCAAGATCTTGGCTTACATCATTCAAGATAGTCCTCTTCTCCTAATGAGAGGGATGCTGTGGCGAGTCTTTCCACGGAAAAGGTAAGGGATTCCAGTCCTCAAGCTCCGCTTTTCGAATCAGGATTAGAATAAACGCTCGTGTCAGAGAATCAAGAACATCCACCGCATCTCTGAGAGAGTCATTGATCGGGCTACGCTTATCGGTGGTATTCCCATGAAATACCATGTTGCGCAGAAAATACATGCGCTCGAATAGGGCCTTTATAAGCGGCTCCTCCTTTGCGTTACCCTCCTGGTCATAACAATTGCCTAGCTTGCGATTTAACTCCTTCCTTATACTAGAAATTTTGTCTTTGGTTTCCCAGTAATCCTCCCAAAGAAACTCATCTTTCAATATATTGTCGACTTTCTTCTTGCAGCCTTTGAGGACCGCTTGAACAAGCAAATCATCTCCATCAACTTGAACGATTTTCCTTAGATAGGAGTCAATTTGTATCCATTCATCGCGTCGAAGTTTCTTTGCGGAACCATATAATGCGTTAAATGAGATCCACAGACCGATAAACTCCCCTTGGAGATCTCTCTCAGCGCCTGATCGAGCATCTGACAAGGTCTTCGCTCTAGCAATCCAAGATAATGCTCGCTTAAGCCTCCCGACTAGTCCCTGATTCTCTTTGGTCACTTTCGGGTGAGGGCCGAAGCGTTCCGAAAGTGCTCCATACAGCGAATCGACATCAAACCGAAAGACCTGTCCGGATGAAGTAGCTACGCTATCAAGCATGCCGATCACCAAATGATCGAACAGATGGCTTATTCACAATAAGGAACGGATCCAAATCCTGTTTTAGAAAAAAGAACGGTAGGTAGACTACTTTTTGAAACAACCGTAGTCAACGCATCCCTCTCACAAATCAATCAAGGTGTGGCTAGGCCTAAGCCGGACTTTGCAGGAGAAACAGAAAACCAGCGAGACTCCTCATGGAAAAGCGTCGAAATGGGAATGAAGCGAGTGGCGCCGAGCGGGGCGCCCAAGCACATGCGATGTTTTACACTCTCTAAGGGTGGCCCGATTGGTCTCCAACTGCGCGCGTCTTCCCAATTCCGCCTTTCATTTTAAAGGGTAGCCTGGTCGATCCTCTATTGCGCGCGTCGAACGAGCACATTCTTATCGTGCGCGTTCCGCGAGCAGGAGGACGACTAGGCTACCCTTCCCATCCTACACCGAGCGGGGTGAGTGCGCGCTTGGGCTGCTCGGCGACAGGACTCGCGCCCTGGAACTACACATTGAATCGGAAATATACGATGTCCGCTTCCTTGATGACGTAATCCTTGCCTTCAAGCCGGAACAGCCCTTTCTCCTTCACCTTCGCCTCTGACCCGCAAGCCATCAGATCGTCGTAGTGATAGACCTCGGCGCGGATGAAGCCACGCTCCATGTCGGAGTGAATCTTGCCCGCCGCTTGCGGCGCTTTCATGCCTTTGGGAATCGGCCAGGCGCGGGACTCGATTTCACCGGCGGTGAAGAAGGTCACGATGCTCAGCAACGTATAGGCTTCACGGGTCAGCCGGACAAGGCCCGATTCCGTGAGCCCCATTTCCTTCAGAAAGTCCAGCCGCTCACTTTCAGGAAGTGTGGAGAGTTCGGCTTCGAGCTGGCCGCAGATCGTGACGACGCGCGCGCCGCGTGTGTCGGCAAACTCGCGAACCGTCTTCACCATCGCTTCATCAGAGCCGGCCTGCTCCGACACGTTTGCCACGAAGAGCACGGGCTTGGCTGCCAGTAATTGATATTCATCGAGCACCACGCGCTCTTCGGGGGTATAGGCCAGGTTGCCCAGCCATTCGCCTTTGTCGAGCAATCCGATCAGTTTCTCGATAAACGCCATCTCGAACGCGGCTTTCTTATCGCCGGCTCGAACTTTCTTTTCCGTCTTTTGCTTTCGCCGATCGAGCGTGTCGAGGTCGGCCAACAGCAACTCGGTTTCAATGACGCCGATGTCGCGAAGAGGATTCACCCCTCCGCTGACATGCACGACATCCGTTCCCTGGAAGCAGCGGACGACATGGAGCAGCGCGTCGACTTCGCGGATATGCCCGAGAAACTGATTGCCAAGGCCTTCACCTTTGCTCGCCCCTTCAACCAATCCGGCAATGTCGCGGACTTCCAGCGTGCTATAGGTCGTCTTCTTTGACTTGAAGAGATCGGTGAGGACTCCGATCCGCGGATCCGGCACAAGGGCAATGCCGGTATTGGGATCGACGGTCGCGAAGGGATAATTGGCTGCCAGCGCGCCACTGCCCGTGAGCGCGTTGAAGACGGTGGTCTTCCCCACGTTCGGGAGCCCAATCATGCCGCAACAGAGTCCCATCGATTACCTCAGTGCTGAGTCCAAAGTGCTGAGTGCTGAGAATAGATTCCGAGGCTCTTTCGTCTCAGCACTCAGCACTTATTCCTCTTCCGCTGTCTCGCGTTCCCGTACATTGAACTCGTTCATCGCCACCGCAACTCCCCGATGGATTAGACATTCCAACGCATCGACGGCATGGTCGAGGCAGGGACTCAATATCTCGATTTCCTCTTTCGTGAACGGCTCCAGCACATAATCCGCTGAATCCTGACGCGGCGCCGGTCGGCCGATTCCAATCTTGACTCGCACAAACTGGGGTGTCCCGATCGCGTCGATGACCGACTTGATCCCGTTATGCCCCCCATGCCCACCGGCTTGTTTGATCCGGAGACGCCCCGGAACGAGATCGAGATCGTCATGGACGAGAATCAGGTCATCGGCAGTCAGCGAATACTCGCGCAGGAGGCCCTTGAGCGGAGGCCCGGTGATGTTCATCCAATCGAGGGTGCCGGCAAGTTCGAAGAGTTCCGAGCCAAGCCGTCCCGACCCACGATGGGCCATGCCACGCTTGGCAAGGCGAATGGACCACCGAGCCGCAGCCCGCTCGATGACCCACATGCCGACGTTGTGGCGGGTTTGGGCATAGGCAGCGCCCGGGTTGCCCAGCCCTACGATGAGGCGCAACGTTACTTCTTCTTTTCGGCTTCTTTCTTCTCAGCTTTTGGCGCAACAGCGCCTTTCTTCTCGCCGCCTTTCGGATCAGGAGCTGCAGCCGCCGCACCGGCTTTTGCCGGCTCGCCTCCCTCAGCGGCTTCACCAGCCACTTTGCCTTTCGCGACCACTTCAGGCTCTTTCGCGCCTTCCGGTGCGGCTGCGCCGCTTGCGAGGAGAGATTCGAGCTTGGCTTCCGTCATCGGCGCCGCCACACTCACGACCATTTGCTCAGGATCGTCGAGATAGCGAACCCCTTCGCGCGCGGCCAGATCTTTCAGGTGGAGTCCTTGCGCAATGGCGAGCCCCGAGGCATCGACTTCGATGAAGTCCGGTAAAGCAGCGGGCAGACACTCGATATACAACTCACGCATATTGTGATGAAGGATACCGCCTTCTTTCACGCCAGCCGGCACTCCGCCGGTCAAATGCAGAGGCACCTTCACACGAATCGGCTTGTCCATCGAAATTTCAAACAGATCTGCATGCAGCACATGACCTTCGACAGGATCGACCTGGAAGTCGCGTAACAATGCTGTACGGTTCGGTTTCGACTTCGCACCGGTGAGCGTAAGCGACACGAGCGCCGCTCCTCCCGCCTGTGCCTTCAAAATCTTCACCAGGCTATCGGGTTCTATCGTCAAGAGCAGGCACTCGCCCTGCCCATATAACACGCCAGGGACCTTGCCCTCTCGCCGAAGCTGACGCGCCGCACCTTTTCCCGTTTTCTCTCGTATGGTAACTGCTAGATCAAACTTCATGATCGCTCTCTGCCCCCTTCTCGCTGAATCTCTAGTGCCTCGGTCTCAGGTTAAGCAAACAATGAACTCACCGACTCATCTTCATGGATTCGTCGAATCGCTTCACCTAACAGTGGCGCGACCGATAATTGATGTAACTTCGGACAGATCTGCTCTTTGCCCCGTAACGGAATTGAATTGGTCACGATCACTTGCTTCAGGCAGGACTGCTGGATCCGCTCCAATGCCGGCCCGGTGAGCACCGCGTGGGTACAGGCGGTCCACACTTCCCGAGCCCCGCGATCCATACAGGCCTGCGCCCCCTTCACAATGGTCCCGGCCGTGTCGATCATGTCGTCCAGGAGTAGCGCACTCTTCCCTTCGACGTCTCCAATGATGTTCATAATCGCCGTCTGATTCGGGCCTTCACGCCGTTTGTCGATAATCGCCAAACTTGCTTCGAGCCGTTTCGCAAAGGCACGAGCTCGCTCAACTCCGCCGGCGTCCGGCGAGACAACCACCAGGTCACTCACCTTCTTCTTTGTAATGTAGTCCAACAATACTGGCAGTGCGTAAAGATGGTCCACCGGCAGATTGAAGAACCCCTGGATCTGTCCCGCATGAAGGTCCATCGTCAAGACCCGATCGGTGCCGGCAGTGCTGATGAGATCAGCCACGAGTTTCGCCGAGATCGGCACACGCGGCTGATCTTTACGATCCTGACGCGCGTAACCGAAATACGGGATGACGGCGGTAATACGATTTGCGGAAGATCGTTTGAGCGCATCGATAATAATCAACAACTCCATCAGGGAGTCGTTGACCGGCTGGCAACTCGACTGCACGACGAACACGTCGCCACCACGAACGTTTTCCTCGATCTTGACGCGAATTTCGCCGTCACTGAATGACCCAACCGTGGCCTCGCCTAGCTTGGTTCCAAGGTAGGCACAAATCTCATGGGCCAGGGCCAGATTCGCGTTGCCAGAGAATATCTGCAGTACTCCGCTCATCGACTCCTCAGAGAGTTTCTGGATGCGATCGCGTCACATTCTAATTTCGTATAGGGTTCATCTCGACGGCGGGCGTCGGTGGGCGTACTCGGAACCCGCCTACCTCTATTCGCTGCGCGCTGTTGAAGAAGCCAGCTAAGGGCTGAAACTGTAACGGAATGTACTGGGAGTTGTCAATCGAGCCACGGCGGAGCCTGAGGGGTTCTATCGCCAGCCGAGCGAACCTGCACAGGTGGGAACGACGAATGCCTTCATTGAGTTCTCGCTCACAAACTGGATCTGGGCCAAGCGCGCAAGCGCCTCGTCCGCAAACAGGCCGAACACCGTCGCTCCACTTCCAGACAGCAATGCGATCTTGGCTCCGTGAGCCTGCAAACTCTGTTTAATCTCCCGGAGCTTCCCATGCGCGGCAAAAACCGGCGCTTCGAAATCATTCTCTGCCGCGGCAATCAATTGATCCCAGCTCACCTGCGATTGCCGGTCGAGTTCCCGCTGGACCGGCGACAGAGGTGCCACCGCAATTCTGGTGCCAGCCAGTTCTTGATAGGCCCACTTGGTATTGACCCCAAACCCCGGATTGACCAGCACGACCCATCGAGTCCCTTCAATGACGACCGGCCGAACCGTTTCTCCCTGGCCCGCCACAAACGCTGAAGGGGCAAAGAGAAAGAAGGGCACATCGCTCCCTAATAATTGTCCGATACCGGCCATCTTCGCCGGAGACCACTTCAACTGTAACAAATGGTTCAATCCTATGATGGTCGCTGCGGCATCGCTGCTCCCGCCGCCGAGGCCGGCTCCCATCGGAATCCGCTTTCGCAGCTCGATGTCAAGCCCGATCGATCGTTGGGCTCGCGCCAATACTTCAACGGCTGCGCGATAGACGAGGTTGCTCTGATCTGCAGCCAGATCCGTCGCATCGCATCTCAGCCGAATACCCAGCCTGTCAGCGCACAAGCTGATCTGCACCTCGTCTTCGAGGCCAACTGTCTGCATGATCGACCAAAGATTATGAAACCCGTCGGCGCGGCGGTCGAGGATACGCAGGATGACGTTGATTTTTGCAGGAGCGAAAACGGTGATCTCGGAGGGACTCGGCTGCGGATTAATCGCGGCCTCCCTTGATGGCATACTTCTCTAATCGATAGCGAAAGGATCGCGTGTTGAGTTTGAGAAGCCGTGCAGCCTTCTTCTTCACCCACATGGCTCGTTCAAGCGCCTTCAAGAGCAGATCTTTTTCAATCCCGTTGATAAGCTCTTCCAAATCCAACCCGTCTTCAGGCAGATCGGTGGGCACTCCCTGCTGCTGAGGAGTCACGACTCGATGAAGCCAGCCACGAATATCCTCATCTGAAATAGGCGGACCGACAGAAAACGTGACCATGCGCTCAATCAAATTTTCAAGCTCGCGCACGTTGCCACGCCACTCATGGCCCAACAACACGTGCATGGCTTCCGATGTCAATATCGGAGCCGGCTTGCCACTTTCCTGTGAAAATTTCTCGATGAAATGTTTGACGAGAAGCGGGATGTCCCCTGTTCGAAGCCGCAACGGTGGGAGCCGAATCGGTATCACATCCAACCGGTAGTACAAATCTTCTCGAAACGAGCCGTCGGCCACAGCCTTTTCGAGATCCTTATTGGTCGCGGCCACGATGCGCACATCGACCTTGACATCCTGGCTGCCGCCCACACGCCGGAACTCTCGTTCCTGAATGACGCGCAGCAGCTTGACTTGAATCGTTGGGGTGGTATCGCCGATCTCATCCAAAAAGATCGTGCCGCCGTTGGCGACCTCGAACAACCCCGCCTTGTTGGCCATCGCGCCAGTAAAGGACCCCTTCATATGACCGAAGAGTTCGCTTTCGAGCAAGGTCTCCGGCACTGCGCTGCAATTCACCGCCACAAACGGCATCGTACTCCGGACACTATTATAGTGAATCGCGCGTGCCACCAACTCTTTTCCCGTTCCGCTCTCCCCGCAAATCAGTACATTGCTCTTGGCATCCGCGACTTTGCGCACCACATCGAACACCTTTTGCATACCCTCGCTTTGTCCGACGATCTGCGCAAACGAGGACTGGCTCGCCATCTCGCGCTTTAATAAAATGTTTTCCGCCGAGAGACGCCGTTTCTCCAGGGCATTGCGGATGATCAACTGCACTTCATCGACCTGGAATGGCTTGGTCAGGTAATCGTACGCGCCCTGCTTCATGGCATCGACCGCCGAGTCCGCGGTCGCAAATGCCGTAATAACAAGAACCACGGTTTCCGGAGAAGAAGATTTCACCGCCTTCAGAACCGCCAGACCATCGGCTTTTGGCATACGGAGGTCGGTGATGACAAGATCGAAGATTTCCTTGCCCACATGACCGATGGCCTCTTCGCCATCCGACGCTTCGGTCACGACATAGCCCGCCCGCTTGAGCATGATGCTCAAGACTTCTCGCAATCCCTTCTCATCATCGACAACTAGGATCTTTTCCATGGCGTCCGTCCCTCATGCCATAACCGCACTCCAGCATCCCCTGAACGCGGCATACATACGACAAATCGCGAGCCTTGACGCTCCTGACTTTCAACCTTGATCCAGCCCCCGTGCAGATCGACGATACGATGCACCGCTGCCAGACCCAGCCCCGATCCTTCTTTCTTCGTTGTGAAAAACGGAAGAAAGATCTTGTCCAAATTCTGCTTCGGAATGCCTTCTCCTGTATCTTGAAATGCAATCTCGACCACATCGCCTTTTCGTCCGCCAGTATCAACGTGGCGGGAACTCGTTGAGATCGTCAACTGTCCCCCCTCCGGCATTGCTTCAAACGCATTGGTCGCCATATTCCAGAAAACCTGTCGAAGCTGATCTTGATCGACCAGAGCTGTGAGCGCCCCAGTTGCCAGGGACGTGACGATTTTAATCTTAAAACGTGTCCGCGCTTCATGTTGAACGAGATCGAGCGTCTCGGCAAGTACTTTGTTGAGATCGTGCTCTGCGAGATTCAGCGCCGGCGGACGCGCATACTGGAGGAATTCGGTAATAATGTTGTCGAGCCTTGTGGCCTCTCGAATGGCAATGTCCATCAACCGGCGGTCGGTTTCGTCTTCCATGGCATCTTTCCGAAGCATTTGCATGGCGCCAGCCAAGGCGCCAAGCGGATTCCGAATCTCATGGGCCATCCCGGCAGACATCTCACCTAAACTCGCCAGCCATTCCTTGCGCCGCATCTCCTCTTCGAGGTCTCGAATCTGTGTCAGATCTTTGAACACACCGACCAAACCTGCCTGCTTCCCCTGCTCGTGCAACGGGGAAAGCGTCATGCCAAGGATCAGGCGATTGCCGTCAGCGCGCTTACATTCCACTTCGAATCGTTTCGTCGTCGACACGGCGCCACTCAGTGATTCGTCTGATTCTTGGCTCGGGTGCCAGTTAAAGACCTCGCGCCATGGCCGCCCGGCCACATGCGCAATCGTATACCCGGTTGCTTCCTGTGCCGCCGGATTGAAGGACGTGATGCACCCCGCGGCATCTGCCGTAAATACGCCGCTACTGATGCTGTGAACGATATTCTCGTGAAAGGCTTGAAGGCGAGTGAGTCCTTGCTCCTTCTCGCGCAATGACTGATCAGCCTGCTGAAGCTGTTCAGTTAAGGCTCCGCCTAAAATCCCCACAACGAGAAGAGCGAGAGCATAGACGCCGAAGGTTTGAAATGTCTCTGGCACGGTCAATCGACTCGGCGACAACCACCCCCACTCCTGAATCAAGCCATGCAATTGAATGTTCGTTAAAAGCCCGAATAAAATAATGCAGAAACAGGCGGCAAGAAGCCCCACCCGTCTGCGAGGAACAAGACTGGCCACTGCCACGGTCATGACATACAATACCGCGAAGGGACTCTCGATCCCCCCAGTCCTGGCAACCAGCACCGTTTCAAGAATGAAGTCGATCCCCACCTGCGCCCAGAAAAATATTGTGAGCGCCGCCGGCGTGGTAACCGCACGCAGCAGAATGGCGGAAGGGATAGTCAGAACGTATGTGGCAATGATCAAGGCATAGAATGTTTCGATCCACCCGCCTTTCGCCGCTTGAAAGGTCAGAGATAGGCCGAGTATCAGAGTCACGAAGGCCATCCGAAGCCCCATGATCCAATACAGTCTTGTCCTAAAGTCATTCATGATTGAAGAACCACTGGGCGAGAATGATGTCGAAGCGGCATGAAGAGAGATGAACCCTGTTTATTCTCTTCGGGTTCGAGGCCTGAAGCTGTATCCTCGCCACTTGAAAGGGCGCCGAGTGGTTTGGCCAAAAATAACGTTCAGCGCCTTCATGCTCGGCACCAGGCAACTCCGTGAAACTAACGGACTGAACGCTGCCCTTTATCCGAGCGCAGACGCCATTTTGAAGATCGGGAGATACATCGCAATCACGATAAATCCAATCACAATCCCCAGAAATACCATCATCATCGGCTCAAGCAGAGCCGTCAACGAGGCAACTGCCTGATCGACTTCATCTTCGTAAAAGTCCGCGATCTTTCCTAACATCGCGTCCAACGCGCCGGTTGACTCACCGACAGCAATCATGTGTGTGACCATTTTCGGAAAGACCCTGCTTGCTGCCAAGGGGTCAGCGATGGTCTTTCCCCCGCTGATACTGACGCGAGCGTTGATCAACGTTTCTTCTATCACCTTATTTCCCGATGTCTTTGCACAGATAGTCATACCATCAAGCAATGGGACACCGCTGGAGAGCAGCGTCCCAAGCGTACGGGTGAACTTTGCAACCGAGGCTTTTCTGATTAAGTCTCCAACCACTGGCAACTTGAGAAGCAACTTGTCGATAGCCATCCGCCCTTGAACAGTTCCATAGTATTTTTTAACGCCAAAGATGATCCCTACTATACCCCCCAAAATGACATACCAGTACGCGACAAAAAAGTTACTGGTGTCGATGACTATTTGTGTGGGAGTGGGCAACGCCACTTTCCCGCCTGACAGATCAAGAAACATCTTTGCAAAGATTGGAATGACAAAAAGCATGAGAATCGCGATAACAACAACGGCAACTCCCATGATCGTGGCAGGATAGACCATGGCAGACTTGATCTGCCCTTTGAGTTTCATCGCTTTCTCGATGTATTTGGCGAGACGCGTCAAGATCGTATCGAGCAGGCCTCCCACCTCGCCCGCATGCACCAGATTGACGTACAGATCGTCGAAGACTTTTGGGTAACGGCGTAAGGCATCCGAAAAGGTCGAACCTGCCTCAACATGAGTCTTCACTTCCCCTATGGTCTCCCTCAATACTTTGTTCTCAGATTGAGTCGAGAGGATTTCGAGGCACTGCACCAAAGGCAGACCCGCGTTGATCATCGTGCCGAATTGTCGCGTAAACACAACCAGGTCCTTATCCGTCAGACCAGACCCCAAACTCAGGCTGAATCCGCCCGCGCCACGTTTTTTTTCTTCAAGACTCGTGACGACGACACTTTGCTTGCGGAGTTGGTCTACCGCCTCATCGCGGGTTTTCGCGCTCAGCTCGCCCTTCTTGACGGCGCCCGATCTGGTTCGTCCGACATACGCAAAGGTAGCCATACGCAACACTCACCCTTCGATGTGGCCATCGCTCTGGCCGGTTGTAGACTGATGGAAATACCTACCAGGCGAGTCTACTGGCCACCCTCAAACCTGTCAAACAAATGCACAATCTCTGCGCAGGGGTCGTACACGCAAGCTCAAGCAAAACAGCGTCTTAGCCGTTGATCGCACTCGTGTGCCGAATACCTCGATAGAGATAATGCAACCCGGATAATAATGTGAAGGAGACCATGCCGATTAAAAGAGGCAGGGTGAGGGTGAGATCGATGTGACGGGAACTGAGAAATATGACCATGACAACATAGGCCAGCTGGAGAAGCGTCGTGCCCTTGCCCAAAAGGGTGGGGGTAAGATCTATGCGAGAATCAGTAAAATGCGCCACCGCCGTTCCCAGCAGCAGTATGACGTCCCGGCTAACCACAACGATGGTGACCCACAACGGAATCAAATGTATCATCGAAAGCGTGATGAACCCGGAAGTGAGAAGCAGCTTATCCGCCAGAGGATCCAGCACTGCCCCAAGCCGAGTATGCTGATTCTTCATCCGGGCGATCGCCCCATCCAGCGCATCAGTAAGCCCCGCCACAATCAGAACGATGAGCGCGTAATTGAACTTTCCATAGATAAGCAACCCAATGTAGCAAGGGATCAGAAGAATGCGGAGGATGGTCAAGCTGTTGGGGATATTCATATCTTCCGTGACACAGTGACCTACGGCAGCGGGGGGAGATGATAGGAAGGCGTTACACGGTTGTCAATGGCTTGCAGTCGGCCCGGTCCCACCCTATAATCAGCGGCGCTCAACTATTTCATGTGCGCGTCCCGGAGGTCGTGAATGAGTTCGCTCCCGCTGCTTTTCAAAAAGGAAGGACTGATTGAAAAGCACCAGGTTGAAGGGGTTGACCCGAGCGATCGGTATTTCAATCGCACAATCCTCGTCAACCGAACCGCCTCAGGCTATGCCGCGAAAGTCATGTATGAAGCCTTGAATGTTGAAGGACACTCACATCCGACCATCACCGCTGCGGTACAAGAACTCATCGAGGCGATGCAGAGATTCGGCTTCAGCAAACTGAGAACCCGCGCCAATTTCAAAGGCACGAAGTATCTCGCCGAAAAAGAAACCTGGCTCGACTACCAGGACCTAGCCTAGCCCCAACGCTCACAGAGACACAAACTCCCGATATGCCAGGTCGTGAATATAGGGACGGAAGGTTTTAATTTTCTCGTTCCTCCGGCTCGGATGTACTCGGTTGGATATCAAGACCACCTCCAGTTCGCGCGATGGATCAATCCACAGCGATGTCCCTGTATAGCCAAGATGCCCAAACGACTGCTCGGAAAAACTGGATCCCGATGAGGACGGCGCAGACGGAGTGTCCCATCCCAATGCCCAACTCGATTGAGCCTCAGATCCTTGGCGGGTCGTAAACTGCCTGACCAGCTTCGCGTCCAGAATCGACTCTCTTCCGTGATAGCCGCGGAGCCAGGCTCCAGAGACAGCCAGCACCGATTCGGCAGTCCCGAATAGCCCTGCATGGCCCGCGACCCCGCCCATCGCTGCGGCATTCTCGTCATGCACCTCTCCACATAAAAGTCGATTGCGCCGCTCATCCTGTTCGGTCGGAGCGATGCGTGATCCATCGACGAGTGGGCATATGACATCGAGTTGCGCCCCCCATGTCGTAGGACAAAACATCATAGAGTCGGCCTGTAGCGGGTGCACAATCTCCTCTTGGCACCAGAGGTCCAACGACATTCCACTCAGACGCTCCACCAGAAACCCCAGCAGCATGAATCCGAGGTCGCTATAGATGCTTCTCTCGCCCCGCGTATAAATCAACGGTTCATCGCGAATCATCTTCAATACATGTTGCTTCATGGGCTGATTTCCGCCAGAAGGCTCTTGAACAACATCTTCTTGGTCGAGCCGTTCGTAAAAAGGTCGCCATCCTGGCAAACCTGAACGATGTGCCAAGAGATCTCGCACTGTTGCTTGACCGATCGGAGTTCCTTCAAGTTCGGTTAAGACCCCTTGCACGGAGTCCTCAAGCATAACCTTGGCGCGCTGAATAAGGAGCAATACGGAGGTCGCGGTCACCAGCGGTTTCGTGAGAGAGGCGAGATCATAGATAGTGGTGGGTTGGACAGGAAGGCCCGGGGGGATTGACGACAATCGCCCGGCAACCACCACACATTGCAGCTCGCCACGCAACCGAACCGCCAACTGAGCGCCGGGAAACACACCGTCGTCGACGGCCGATTGCAGGGCCGCCTGAATGACGTCATTGGTAGCCATCGGCGGGATACCTGTCACAGATGGGAAAAGCCACTGCGGTGGATGAGCCGCGCGAAACAATCTATAGAACGCATGAGCAGGCGAGAATCAGCCACTTCGGGCACATTATAATGTCGGGCTCGACTCTCCTTCGAGCTTCTCTTCCGATGCGGTCGCCGCGTCATGGAACGCTTCCTGTTCTTCCACCTCCAACATGCGCTCGAACATTCGCAACGACGCGCGCAACCGTTCAACCATGAGCAATCGCTGTTTCTGGAGCGACGAGAGATCTCGCTGTGTATCGGTCAGCTCGACCCTGGCCTGACGAATCAACTCACCGGCCTTTAATTCAGCCTCCTTGATGACGAGATCCGCCTCACGTTGAGCGTTTTGCTTCACATCCTCTGCGAGCGATTGGGCCGACAAAAGCGTGCTCGACAATGTCGCTTCTGTCCGCTTCAGCTCAGCGAGCTGCTGCTCCAGAAACATGATCTTTTCTCGCTGAACCGCATGGTCTCGATTTAACGATTCGACCGTCTGCGCCAGTTCTTCGAGAAAGCGATTGACCTCTTCCTTGTCGTACCCGCGAAAGTTGACCCTGAACACCATTTGCTGGATATCAAGCGGTGTAATTCTCATGGCATCCCCCATGGTCATCTCAATTCATCCTCATAGCGAATTCCTTCAGTGACTGCACAACCGCAATTTGCAGGAAGGTAATGATCAGAATCGCGACGATTGGCGACAGATCCATTCCTATCCGCATCCCGATCATCCGTCGAATTGGAGCCAGGACGGGTTCGGTCGCACGGTTGAGAAATTGGACGATTGGGTTCCATGGATCCGGGTTGACCCATGAGATCAGTGCGCGAGCGATGATCACCCACATATAGAGCCATAACACATAGTCAAGGATAGTCGCCACCGCCGTCAGAGCATTGCCCGCGACAAACATCAGCGCCCCAACTCTTTCGATCGTGTGGTAGCCGCTTCGACTGCCGCCATCAAGATAGCACGAAATCCCCCCTGTTCAAGTTGATGAAGCCCGGCGATGGTCGTGCCTCCTGGAGATGCCACCCGATCTTTCAATTGCGCGGGGTGCACTCCTGATTCCAGCACCAAGCGAGCCGCTCCGAGCACCGTCTGGACGGCAAGGAGTTCGGCAGTCTGCCGCGGCAAACCCATCATGACCCCCCCATCCGCCAACGCCTCGATAGCCTGAAATATATAGGCCGGCCCACTGCCGCTCAGACCAGTCACCGCATCCATCAATCGTTCTTCAACCAGCACCACCAGCCCGACAGCTTCGAATACCTTTCGAACAAGCTGGACGTCATCGTCGGAAACCCCCGTACCCATGGCAAGAGCGGTCATACCTTCACGAATCAACGCCGGAGTATTCGGCATCGCACGGACTACTCTCGTCGCACCGCCGGTCTGTTCCGCGATGGTCCGAATCGTCGCTCCTGCCACAATAGAGACCACAAGAGCATGCGCCAGAGTAGAGCCGCACTCACTCAGCACAGCGGACAGCGTCTGAGGCTTCACCGCCAAGACGACCACATCAGCCCAGGCAACCGCATCACGGTTGGCAGAGCCGACTAGAATACCGAACTGGCTCTTTAAGCGATCCCGCCGCTCGGGAACGGGATCCGTCGCCCATATCGACTCGGCAAGACACACCGGCCCTGAAAGGAGACCGCCGATCATGGCCTCAGCCATCTGGCCACCTCCGATGAATGCGATCTTATTCGTGATCGTTGGACTACGCACGTCGGGCTCCAAGAATAGCTGATCTGAGCCGTATGCCGGATCGGCTAGAAAACGAACAGGAGACTTTTCACCGGCTGAAACCTCCAGCCGGTAGAGCCTGCTATCGCATCATTCACAATCCTAGTGCAGTCTCTCAGAAATTTTAAAATATTGTACAGAAATCGCCAAGCAAATGTCAGCGCACAGACCGGACCAACGCTTATCGGCAAGGGAGCAGGGTAATCCCACTCACCATCGTCCCATTCACCCGGCCTTCCCGTCGATAGGAGTAAAAAAGCTGATCATGGCAGATCGTGCACAGGTTCACCGTCGAAACAGCGGGCGTCGACACGCCCTCTCCTTCCACTTGCCGACGGATCAAGGCCTTCAGATCTAGCCGAGCCTTATGTCCTCGGTAGTCGTGCACAACCGACTCCCAATCAGGCAGGCCAATTCGGAGCCGGTCAAGCACCGGATCGTCCACCTCATAGCAACAAGAGCCGGCCGAAGGTCCGATACTGACTCGCAGATCCGCCCGCGCCGATCCGAATCGGTTCGCCATCAGCGCAAAGGTCTTCGACACAATCCCCGCCACAGCGCCCCTCCAACCAGCATGAATCGCCGCCACGATGCGCCTGCGTGGATCATGCACGAGCACGGGAACACAATCCGCCGTGCGCACCGCTACCGTCACGCCGGGTTGATCAGTCACCAGCGCGTCCCATCCGCTGGAAAACTGATCCGACTCGGTGAGTGGGCGGTCTAGGACCAAGGCATCTGTCCCATGCACCTGCTTGACGGACAGCAACCATCCACGATCTTGCAATCCGGACTGGCGAACGGGCACCCCGACGTCGAATGCCAGCGAGTCTGCATGGCTGCGCGTGCCAAAGAAATGACGAACGCCGTCGCGCGCGGACGCGAAGGCGGGAACCGTAATGACCGCTGCCTTCATGGCCATACTCCGCTGAAAAGACTCTTGCTACAGACCTGTCGGCTTAGTCGACCTGCTTGCGCAAAAATGTCGGCACATCCCATTCATCATCAGTAACCGCCGCGGTTCGCTCCATTGAATCTCTTCCATCCCCCATCCGCCGCAAGTAGGTTGGGCGATCGAGATCTTTGAAGGGCCGCTCCGCATACGATCGCTCCCCCATCGTCTGACTGGCGCCGGCCATCGCCGCCTGTTGCCCGCTGCGAGAAGCCCGAGCTGCAGCCACGGGAATCGGAGTAGGCTGATCCTCCCGTTCGAATCCGGTGGCAATCACCGTCACGACCAGGTCGTCGCCCATATCGGGGTTGATGACCTGTCCGACAATGATATTGGCTTCAGGATCGGCTGTCTGCTGGATAATTGTGGCCGCCTCCTCGATCTCATGCAGCGACATGTTGGGCCCACCGGTGATATTCAACAACACTCCGCGCGCGCCCTCGACACTCCCCTCCTCCAACAACGGACTGCAAATCGCCTTTTGCGCCGCTTCGATCGCCCGATTCGTTCCGCGCGCCACGCCCATCCCCATCACGGCGCGACCCGTATGCGACATCACGGTGCGGACATCGGCGAAATCCACGTTCACATGGCCGGTAGTGGTGATCACGTCCGCAATTCCTTGAATAGCCTGCCGCAGCACGTCATCGGCCACCTTGAACGCTTCGAGCAGCGGCGTCGCTTTATCGACGATGCCGAGCAATCGCTGATTCGGAATCACGAGCAGGGTATCCACATGGCGGCGGAGATCGCGAATCCCTTCATCCGCATGGACCATCCGGCGATGACCTTCGTATGAAAACGGCTTCGTCACGACCCCGACCGTCAAGATGCCGAGTTCGCGCGCGATGCTCGCTACGATCGGCGCCGCGCCCGTCCCGGTTCCGCCGCCCATCCCCGCGGTCACGAACACCATGTCGGCGCCTTCAAGACACTCCCGAATCTGATCTTTGCTTTCTAGCGCTGAATCCTTTCCGACTTCAGGTTTCGCCCCGGCGCCAAGTCCCCTGGTCCGCTCAGGGCCCAGCTGAACCTTATACGACGCCCGCGACCGATCCAACGCTTGCAGATCGGTATTCGCCGCGATGAAATCGACCCGCGCCAATCCGGACGTGATCATGGTATTCAAGGCGTTGCATCCGGCGCCACCGACACCGATCACTTTGATCCGAACGGGGGACACGACATCCTCTTCAAATGAAAACATCAGGACACCTCCCTTATTGTTAAATCCGCGTGACGTCCATCCGCCTCGCGCATCGGTTAAAAAAACTCGAACATCCAGGACTTCATACGATCGAATACCTTATTCAACGGCCGTCCGTTGCGCAGACCAACCGTGACCCTCTCCTCAAGATGGTGCCGGGCATGAAGCAACAGACCGACCCCCGTGGCATGTATGGGATTACTGACGATGTCGCGAAGCCCTCCGACCCCACTGGGCGCGCCACGGCGTGCCGGAAGATTCAAGACCTGCTCCGCCGCATCGGGCATCCCTTCCAACAACGAAGTGCCTCCCGTAATCACCACCCCCGCCCCCACCATGCCCTCGTAGCCGGCGCGCGCAATTTCCCGACGAACCAGCTCGAATATTTCTTCGACACGCGGCTCAAGAATCTCGGCAAGGTCACGGCGCGAGAACGTCCGTGCGGGACGATCTCCAACCGACGGGACCTCCACCGTTTCATGGCCCTGCACCAACCCTGTTCGAGCGATCCCGCGCTGCAGCTTGATCTTCTCGGCTTCGGTCTGAGAGGTCAGCAACCCGATGGCGAGATCCTTCGTCAAATTCTGTCCACCGATCGGCAACACGGCAGAATGCCTGATGCTCCCATCGAGGAAGATCGCGAGATCGGTCGTCCCGCCACCGAGATCGACCATGACGACCCCCAGATCGCGCTCTTCCTGGCTGAGGACAGCCTCGCTGGAAGCCAACGGCTGCAACACCATGTCGACGACATCGAGCCCTGCGCGATTCACACACTTGATGATGTTCTGCGCGGACGTCACAGCGCCGGTGATCACGTGCACGTTGACTTCGAGACGGTTCCCGGACAGGCCCAACGGCTCCCGAACTCCCTCTTGCCCATCCACCATAAATTCGCGAGGCAGCACATGAAGAATCCGCCGTTCATGGGGAATGACCGCCAGAGTCCGGGCGCTTTCGATCGCGCGGTGGATGTCTTCCCGCGTCACTTCTGCCTTTTTGAGCGCCACAACTCCCTTGCAGTTCTCCGCGGAGATGTGACTCCCAGCGATGCCGGTATAAACGGAATTGATCTGGACCGCCGCCATCAGCTCGGCTTCCTCGACCGCCTTCTTGATCGATTCCACGGTACTCTCGATATCGACCACGACGCCTTTGCGGAGCCCTCGCGATGGGCTGGATCCGACCCCGATAATATTGAGCATCCCCTCGTCGGTGACTTCCGACACGATGGCGCAGATCTTCGTGGTCCCGATGTCCAGCCCCACAAGAATCTGATCACGCTTCGGCACGGCCCTCACGCCCTTTCCCGCACAATGACACGGTTGTCATACCGCAGATCGATCTCGCTCCCCGCGCGCTTTCGATCGTCGGACGATGCAGTTTTGAATGATGGATTCACTTTTCTGAACCGTTCCCACTGGTCAACCAGGGAATCGCCGCCGAACTGGAACCGCACCCCATTGACTGACACCACGACGTTCGAGAACTTCGTGAGGTCGATTTCAACCCGCCCATCGAGGGTATTGGCCATGAGCTTGGCCAACACCAACCCGGACTGAATTGCGTTGCGGACGCCTGGCTCTCCGCGCTGAAGGGCTTGAGGGTCCAGTCCGACCAACAACGGCAACGTCTGGTCATCCTGCCTGCCTAACTTGGCAAGAAGGTACCCATTCTCATCGCTCAACCAATGGTCCGCGCCCGTCCGAATAATGGCAACCGGCGTGCGCTCCACGACCGTGACATGCAACCGATGCAGCGGCTTGAGTTCGACCGTCGCCTCCTTGATCCATGCATGCGTTTGCACCCGCTCGGCAAGAAACGATGTGCTGACCTGATGGAGTCCCATTCCTGGCTTCAAGACGAGTCGCTCCAACACTTCCGGTTTCGTGACGTGATGAATCCCCTCAACCTCGACCTCGCGGATTTCCAGCCAACTCTGAAGAACCGGTCCCATCTCTTGCACAGCGATGGGCAGCCCACAAACCAACACTGCAAGCCCGGCAATCCATCGCCCTACACGCAGAGCGCGCCGGCTTCGTGAGAGCAATCTCTCCCGATAGGCCTGTTGGCGCTGATCCGAGAGCAGGCTGGCGCGAGCGCCCCTCCATTGATTCAACCGTGGGCCGATCGGAGGCGCCGCTCGCTTCCGCGCAAGCACCTTCATGGTCTCTTCCCTTCCCCTGACACAGAGGCGAAGCGGGCCGCGCGAACGAGTGCAGACTCGAGAATTCGTTCGGTCAGCTCGTCATAGTCGATCTCGGCGCGGGCCGCGGCCATCGGCAGTAAACTCGTTTCGGTCATACCCGGCGCCGTATTGATCTCCAACACAACAGGACGTCCGCGCGGGGTGATACGGAAATCGATCCGGGCAGCGCCTTCACAGCCCAGCGCCTCATAGGTGCGTAGCGCCAACGTCCGAATCTGCCGGGTCACCGTTGCGGTCAAAGGCGCAGGACAGAGATACTGCGTTTTCCCCTTTTCATACTTCGCTGCAAAATCGTAGAAACCATTCGGCGCAACAATTTCCACGGCCGGGAGCGCCAACGGAGAAACATTGTGCCCCCCGATGATCGACACCGTAACCTCATGTCCGGGAATGTAGGCCTCAACCATCGCATCTGTGTCATAGCGATGGGCCAAGGCCAGGGCATCACGCCATTGTGCCGGCTTGCGCACGATCGTGACGCCGATCGTGGACCCTTGCGACGCAGGCTTCACCACAACGGGCCAACGCAGTTTCACCTTCCGCAACAGCGCGGCGCTGGAGACCTTCTCCCCGCGCTTCACAACTGTGCCGGCCGGAACAGGAATGCGCGCTGAAGCCAACAACGTTTTCGTGGTGACTTTATGCATGCTGATCGCGCTGGCCTGGATGCCGGATCCGGTGTAGGAAACTCCCAGGGTTTCCAGGAATCCCTGGATCGCGCCATCTTCACCACCTGGTCCATGCAATGCGAGAAACACCAGACCGATCTTCTGATCGCGCAGATCCTGAGACAGCGTCGGCCCGACATCGATGACCACTGCGTCGTAGCCGCGACGGACCAACGACCGATGGACCGCAGCGCCCGTCCGGAGCGACACCTCGCGCTCAGCCGATTGTCCACCCATCAGCACCCCGATGCGGGCGCGGGTCAGAAGAGGTCTCTCTGTCGGACGAGGCTCGCTCATGCCGCTACCTACTTCCTACGATTTTGAGTTCAAGGCCTAACCGCACTCCAGTACGACGGTGAATCGCGCTGCGGACCTTCCCAATCAGTGCAATCACATCCCCCGCACTCGCCTGTCCCCGATTGACCATAAAATTGGCGTGCTTCATCGAGACCTCTGCATCGCCGACACGCGCGCCCTTGAGGCCGACTGCCTCGATCAGTCGGCCGGCAGAATCGTTCGGAGGATTCTTGAACACGCAACCCGCGCTCGGCATCGCGAGCGGTTGCGTGTCTCGCCGATAGTGGAGGTAGTCTTTGACTACTCGCTCGATTTCAGACCGGACCCCTTGTTTCAGTTGGAGCCACACCCCCACGACGATGCCGCGCGGCAACAGCGCCCGTCGATACTCGAACTTCACCTGAGCGGCATCGAGATCCACGATGTGGCCTTTCATATTCACCAAACGAAGGGCCTTCGTCGAATCCTTCATTTCCCCGAGCTTTGTCCCGGCGTTCATCACGACACAGCCGGCCACAGTCCCGGGAATACCCGCCGCCCATTCCAACCCCGCAAGGGAGTGGCGGATGGCATATCCAATCAACGTCGGCATGCCGACGCCCCCTTCGGCATAGAGAACCGATCCGGACTCTTCCTTGATCCCTCGCAACCGAGCCAAGCTGACCACGATGCCACGGATTCCCCCGTCACGGATAAGCAGGTTTGTCCCACCCAGAACAAACAACGGAATCTTGCGCGCATGAGCCTGCCGGACCACCAGACAGACATCCTCAACATCAGCCGGCTCAACCACGACATCCGCCGGCCCTCCGATCTTGAACGAGGTGTATTCCCGTAAGAGCGCTTTGAAGGACAGGGATCCCCGAATCCCTGCCACCGCAGCCCGCACATCAGACTGCGTAAACCGCATACGCGTGCTCTTTGCTGTTGTGACATGCCCGCCACCTCGCTTCATGGCATCATGCAATGGGAGCCAATCGGGCCAACAACCCAAGACCCGTTTTCCAAATATCCCCCGCCCCTAATGTAAGGACGAGATCTCCCGATTTCAGATGGGGCAACACCTGATCCACCAACTGCTCTTTGTGTTCTACAAAGGTCACGGATGAATGGCCGGACGCACGAACAATGTTGGCCAACTTGGCTCCGGACACCCCGGGAATCGGTTGCTCCCCTGCCGCGTAGATATCCGCCAGGAACAAGACGTCTGATTGATCGAACGCCTTCGCAAAATCTTCCAGCAAGTCTCGTGTCCTGGTGTAACGATGCGGTTGAAACAGCACCACTAACCGCCGATCACTCCACCCCTGTTTCGCGGCAGCCAGGGTGGCCTTGATCTCGGTCGGATGATGCCCGTAATCGTCCACGACCATGATCCCGCTCGCTTCTCCTCGCAGATGGAAACGACGCTCGACCCCGGCATAGGCCGCCAGTGCCTTCCTGATGAGATCCACCGGCACATCCAATTCGATGCCAATCGCAATCGCCACAAGCGCGTTGGAGACATTGTGCCGGCCTGGGACCGCCAGGCGGAACGGGCCCAAATTGCGCCCACGGAACTGCGCCCGAAACTCGGCGCTCCATTGATTGAGGTTAATCTCTGTCGCAAAGAAGTCCGGCGTGACTCCCTCATGCTCACGAAGGCCGTACGTCTGATAGCGTTTCACGATGCTCGGAAACAGCGCCCTGAGCCGATCGTCGTCGGCGCACAACACAGCCAACCCATAAAACGGCACCTTATTGATAAACTCGAGGAAGCTCTCGTTGATGCGTTCCATGCTGCCGTAGTGATCGAGATGTTCCCTGTCGAGATTCGTGACCGCGGCGATGGTCGGGGACAGACGGAGAAACGACCCATCGCTCTCATCGGCTTCCGCCACGAGGAACTCACCTCGTCCAAGACGGGCATGACTCCCCAGTGCGTTCACTTTCCCCCCGATCACCATCGTCGGATCCAGCCCGCCCTGCGCCAGCACATTGGCGACCATCGACGTCGTTGTAGTTTTTCCATGAGCGCCGGCAATAGCGACTCCGAATTTCAGCCGCATCAACTCCGCGAGCATCTCCGCCCGAGGAATCACGGGAATCTGCTTCGCCTTGGCCACCACAACCTCAGGGTTCTGCGCCGATACGGCGGAGGAGATGACCACGACTTGGGCCTCCCCTACATTCGATTCCTGATGGCCGATAAAAATGCGCCCGCCGAGTTCTTCCAATCTCCGCGTCGTATCGGAGGCCTGTAAATCCGAGCCCGTCACTTTGTAGCCCAGCGTCAGCAGCACCTCGGCAATGCCGCTCATCCCCGACCCCCCGATTCCGACTAAATGAATCTGTTGCGTTTTGCGAAACATCGGTGCGCGCCTTACTCCACCCACCGGTGGATACAACTGTGGTACCTGTCCACGTTGCCCGATGACATTAGCTTCCTGCCGCTCCAACAGACCGGTTGGCATCATGATGTCCTCCCCTGAGTGCGTAACATTCGCGGACGATGACCTCGGCCGCATCGATTCGCCGCAGAGATAGACTGGCCTCACCCATTGCGCGCAATCGCTCAGGATTTCCAAGAATGTCCGCCACTGTGCGGGCCAACAGGGCGCCGGTGAGCTCAGATTGCGGGAGCAGCACAGCGGCCCCGACTGCCTCCATCACCTTGGCATTCCGTGTCTGGTGGTCGTAGATGGCAGACGGCAACGGAATGAGGATAGCCGGCTTTCCGCAGGCCGTAAGTTCCGCCACCGTCATGGCCCCTGCTCTCGCAACCACGAGATCCGCCTGCCGTAACGCAGCGGGCATGTCATAGATAAACGGCATGACCTGTGACTCGACGCCGGCAAGACGATAGGCCTCGGCCACCCGCGCATGATCGGACTCGCCGGTCTGGTGGGTGACGGTGACGTGTGGCAACAGCGTCATGAGTTCAGGGAGTCCTTCCATCAACGCTTCATTCATCGCCCTTGCCCCCTGGCTCCCCCCGAAAATCAGCAAATGTGGCGGGCCTGACTTCTTCCGGCTCTGTTCAAAACCTTCCAGGAACGCCTTGCGAATCGGAGTTCCCACCACGCGAACCTTGGGGCGATCGAACGAGTCAGCCGCCGACTCGAAGGCAAGAAACACGCGCATGGCGAACCGACCTACCGCCTTGTTCGCCATGCCGGGATTGGCATTCGGCTCAAGGATCACACGCGCTACTCCGGCCAATGCCGCTGCAAGCAACATCATTGGACTCGTATATCCGCCGACTCCGATCACAAGATCCGCGCGTCTCGCTCGCAGGATTCCCAGGCACTGCCATAAACTGACGGGCATGGCGCACAAGCCTGTCAACGCCCCGAACAGCCCCTTGCCCATCACCGGCTTGGCACTGATCAACGCCAGTTCGAACCCCTCGTGGGCCAGGACCTTCGACTCAAGCCCGCGCGCCGTCCCCACGAAGAGAATCTTGGCCCCGGAATCGCGCCGGAGAAACTCTCGAGCCAACGCCACAGCCGGATAGAGATGGCCACCAGTTCCTCCTGCTGCGATGACAATCGTCATCCGTGATCCAACCCATCGCGTCCACCGCGAGACCCGCCGGCATGCCGGTCGCGAGAAATACTGAGCAAGATCCCCACACCGATCAGACTGACCACCAACGATGACCCCCCGTAGCTCACGAACGGCAAGGTGAGTCCTTTCGTCGGCAAGAGCCCTGTCACCACCGCGGCATTCACCAACGCCTGGCCGCCGATCAACAGGGTAATACCCATACCCAGATAGCGACCGAACGGCATCCGTGCGCGCGCGGCAATCTGAAATCCTCGCCAGACAAAAAACGCAAATAACAGGATGACCGCGGCGGTGCCGACGAGCCCCAGCTCTTCGCCGACCAGTGCCAAGACAAAATCTGTATGTGCTTCTGGGAGGAAGTAGAGTTTCTGTTTGCCCTCGCCCAATCCCACTCCAAACGGACCGCCGCTTCCGAAGGACAAGAAGGATTGTGTGATTTGGAACCCGCCGTCCGACGCATCCTTCCATGGAGCCAAAAACGTCATAAGCCGTTGGCGGCGATAACTGGAACCAAGGACCAGCGTGAGCACGACCGGAATCGCGCAGAATCCTAAGGCCAAGAGATGCGAGAGGCGCGCTCCGGCGAGAAAACACATCCCGACTGTGACCAATCCAAGCACCACGACTGTCCCAAGATCCGGCTCCAGCAACACCAGCCCGCCCAGGACTCCGATCACGATCAAGGCGGGCAGAAGCCCTTCGCGAAACAACGCGATCTTGTCCCCTTTCTTGGTCAGGTAGGCCGCCAGATAGATAACTGCGACGAGCTTGACCATTTCTGCCGGCTGCACCGAGATGAATCCCAACCGCAACCAACGCCGCGCTCCCTTGGCCGCTACACCGAGCGACGGCATCAGCACCATCACGAGCAGGAGCAACATGCAGGCCAACATCGGAATAGCGAATTTTTTCCAGAACGTGTAATCGATGCGCGATGCGAGATGCATCAACAGCAAGCCGAATCCAAGCCAGGCGATTTGCCGCTTCAGAAAAAACCCGGGATCCTGAAACCTGTTGCCCGCCACGATGGCGCTCGCGCTGAACACCATGACAAGTCCCACCAACGCCAGGATCATGGTGACCGCCATGAGCGTGTGGTCCGCCGCTACCCGTTGCTTGCCCGACCGTTGACTGGTCTGGGACCATGGGAGCGCCAGAGTCCCCGCTGATCGATGCGCCATTGCTCAGAGCCGCCCCTCCCTCGGTGTGCACATCACGCCGGTAAGGCATGAACCAACGCCTTGAATTGACGACCACGGTCTTGATAGTCCGCAAACATGTCGAAGCTGGCACAGGCCGGAGACAACAACACGACGTCACCCGGCGAGGCCCCCTGCGCGGCTACATCCACGGCATCCCGCAAGGTGGTCGCCTCCGTCATTGCGGCAGCACCTCCCCACGCCTGCCGCAGCAGCGGCGCTGCTTCCCCGATCAAAATCACGCGCGTGACGCGCCGACGGACCGCCTGGGTAAGTCGAGAAAAGTCGCCTCCCTTATCCCGCCCGCCGGCAATGAGCCAAATCGGTTGATCGATACTCTCCAGCGCCTTGAGGGTGGCATCGACGTTTGTGCCCTTCGAATCATTCACAAATCGGACCCCTCGACGCTCACGGACGATTTCAAGGGCATGTTCGAGTCCGGGAAACGTCGTGAGGACACGGCGGATCACGTCGAGAGGACAGCCGCACAGCACAGCATAGGTTGCTGCCGCCATCACGTTCTCCACGTTGTGGTTGCCGATGATACGGATCTCGCTTCGATGACAAATTTCCTGCCGTACTCCGGTTACCGTCGTCACGATCCGATCGCCGTCGATGTAGGTTCCTCCATACATATCGGGGTTGATTGCCGACGAGGTCGTAAACCCCAAGACCTTTGCGCGAACTCGATGTTGCAGCGCGGTCACACGATCATCGTCCAGGTTGAACAGGGCGTAATCATCCGCAGTTTGATTCTCAAAGATCCGTTGTTTCGCCGCGATGTACTCATCCAGCGACTCGTACCGGTCCTGGTGATCCACCGTCACGTTGAGTAAGGCGGCAATCCAGGGACGGAATCGATCGATCGTTTCAAGTTGAAAACTGGAGACCTCGACAACGAGATAATTGTACGGACTCGGCGTTCCTGACTGGCTTGCGCGAAGGTCTTCCACCGCTGCTTCGCTCAAGGCGGTGCCCAAATTGCCGCCGACAAACGCCCGCTTGCCGCTTTCAGCGAGAAACTGACCGATCAGAGTCACCGTCGTGCTCTTCCCGTTCGTGCCGGTGACGGCAAGGAGCGGGCTTCGCAAGAACTGCGAGGCGAGCTCCAATTCACTGATCACCTTCACGCCACGCCGACGCACCGCTTCAAGCGGGGCCAGCCGATAGGGCACTCCGGGGCTGATCACCACCAGATCGGCCTCCTCGAGCGAAGATTCGTACCGCGCTCCGACGGTCACACCGACATGATCGCGATCGATGGCCCCGAGGGCCGATGTCAGTTCCGCCGATTCTTTCCGATCGGCGACCGTGACATGCGCCCCCGCCGCCTGGAGCAACCGGCTAGCCGCCACACCACTTCTGGCAAGCCCCATGACCGTGACACGCACCCCCGCAAGATCCACAGCCGCTTCTCCCACCATTCATCACCGTAGTTTCAGAGTACTCAGGCTCAACAAGGCCAACAAAATGGCAATAATCCACAGCCGCACCACGACTTTCGGCTCCTCCCATCCCTTCATCTCAAAGTGGTGATGGATGGGCGCCATGAGAAAAATACGTTTCCCGCGAGATTTGAATGAGATCACCTGAAAAATGACCGAGGCCGCCTCAATCACAAACACGCCGCCGACCATTAAGAGCAGCAGTTCGTGCTTGCTGATCACCGCAACCGTGCCCAACGCCGCGCCCAAAGGAAGCGAACCCACATCCCCCATGAACACGGAAGCTGGATAGGTGTTGAACCACAGGAATCCCAGACTTGCCCCCAGAATGGCAGCCGTGAATACCGCAAGCTCCCCTGCGCCTTCGATGTGCGGAATGAGCAGATAGTCCGACATAAGTCGATGGCCCGTGACATAGGCGACGATCGTGTAGGCCATCGCCGCGATCATGACAGGCCCGATCGCAAGCCCATCGAGCCCGTCTGTCAGATTCACGGCATTGGAGCTCCCGACGATCACGATGACGGCAAAGGCGACATAGAACCAGCCGAGATCCGGAACAATATTCTTAAAAAACGGGATGCTGAGCTTGGTCGTATAGCCGGGCAGGAAATACAGGACCAGGGCAATCGCCAAGGCCAGCACTACTTGTGCCGTGAACTTCTGCCACGCCAACAACCCCTTCGATTGGGCCTTGATGAACTTGAGATAGTCATCGACAAATCCGATCGCCCCAAACCCAAGCATGGCGGCAAGCACAAGCCAGACATAGGGCCTCGCAATATCGGCCCAGAGGAGCGTGGAGAGGACCACCGCGAAGAGGATGAGAATCCCACCCATGGTGGGCGTGCCGCTCTTCGCCATATGACTTTTGGGGCCGTCGTCGCGAATCTGCTGGCCCAGCTTAATTTCTTGCAACTTCCTGATCACCCAGGGGGCCAGGACAAAGGCGATCAAAAACGCGGTCACTGCCCCATAGATGATCCGGAAGCTCAAATACCGAAAGACGTTCAGGAATGAATATTCTGTATGAAACGGATACAGCCAGTTGTAGAGCATGCGGTCTTTACCTTAAACCTGACTCGGCCCGTTTGGTCGACCCTTGAGTCGGGTCGACGCCGACCCTTTATGATGCCTGCTTGATGACCGTCCTCATCCCCGTCAGAGCCTGTACAATCTGTTCCATTTTCATGCCGCGAGAGGCCTTCACCAACACGACGTCGCCCTGCTGCACAATCCTCTTGAGGTGATCGGCCGCCGCAACCGCATCGGCCACTTCATCGATCTGCGAACCTGCCATTCCACCCTGCCGGGCTCCTTCCGCAATATCCCGACCCAACGTCCCGCAGACGATCAGCCGAGACAGCCCCTGTGGGGCAAGAAACTGCCCAACGTCCCGATGCAGCCGGCCTGTTTCAGGGCCGAGTTCGAGCATGTCTCCCAGCACGGCAATCCGTTTGCGTGCAGGACTCCACTGGGCCAGTAATTGGATCGCCGCCTTCATCGACGCAGGGTTGGCGTTATAGCAATCGTTGATTATATGGACACCATGATGCGTGACCACCTGAGACCGCATCGAGGCAGGACGAAACCGGCCCAACCCTTGAGTGATCATCGAGCCGGAGAGACTCAAGGCGGCGCCCACCGCCGCAGCGGCGAGCGCGTTGGTGACATTGTGGGTCCCATGCACCTTGATTCGAACGGTCGTGGGGCGGATTTTTCCAGGCAGGTGCAGGCGAAAGGTCGTGCCATGCCTCGCATCGGACGTGACCCCGCTCGCTCGGACATCAGCCATTTCTGAGAATCCGAAGGACATCACGCGGCATTGCGCGCGCGCGGCGAGGTAGTCAAAAAATGGATCGTCCGCATTCAAAATGGCCATGCCATCGGACGGAAGTTGGTCCAGCAATTCCGCTTTGGCCTGCGCCGAGCCTTCCATGCTTCCGAAGAACTCGAGATGATCGGGCCCAATATTGGTAATCACCCCGATCGTAGGCCTGACAATCTCACAGAGCCTGGTCGTCTGCCCCTGCTGATCCACCCCCATCTCAATCACAGCTGCTTGATGACGCGCCGTGAGCCGAAACAGGGTAGCGGGCACACCGATCCGATTGTTGAAGTTCCCCTCGGTCTTTAACACTGACCATCGTTGAGTCAACGCCGCCGCCACCATCTCTTTCGTCGTCGTCTTGCCGTTGCTCCCGGTCACTGCCACCACAGGAATACTGAATCGGCTGCGATAATGTGTCGCTAATTGCTGATACGCGAACAGCGGATCATGCACTCCGAAGAGAAAGGGTGCGGCTCGCCCATCAATCCGGCGTACTGCTGCGGAACTTTGAGGAAGGCGGTATTCATCATGAACGATGGCTCCGGCTGCCCCCTGTGCAAGTACGGCCGGCACAAACTCATGGCCGTCAAATCGATCGCCTCTGAGCGCGACAAAGAGATCGCCACGGCGAATCGATCGGGAGTCCGTGCTGATCTGTCTGATCCGGCGCTTCCCTGATAACGAGCCCTGCCCCGCGAGAACTTTCACGCTGATGACTTCCCGCAACTCTTCGACCGTAAACAGTCCCATTGACTCCTCACCTTGCACAGCCTCAGCCACGATCTGGACTTTCACGCGCAATCCCGCAATTGCTGAATGGCCTCGCGAGCCACCTCACGGTCGTCAAAATGAAACTTCTTGGTGCCGATGATTTGATAGTCCTCGTGTCCTTTGCCGGCAATGAGCACCATATCGCCTCGGCGCGCCTCTCGAATGGCAAGGCCGATGGCCTCACGACGATCCGGCACCAAGTGATACTGCACATGATTGCGGCGCGCTAACGCTTCGCGCACACCGATCTCAACTTCATGAAGAATCGCCATCGGGTCCTCGGTTCGAGGATTATCGGACGTTAAGATGACCACATCGCTGTATTCCACGGCAGCGCGCCCCATCTTGGGCCGCTTCCCTCGATCCCGATCACCACCGCAGCCGAACACGGTAATGATCCGATCGGTCTTTAATGCTTGGGCAGCGGTCAGCAGTCGGAGGAGCGCATCTTCAGTATGGGCATAATCGACGACCACGCTAAAATCTTGCCCGGAGGAGATCCGTTCGAAGCGACCGGGAACATTGGTAATCTGGGCTGCTGCTGCGCAGATCTGATCGGCCGTCGCCCCATCGTGTAGCGCCACCCCGATCGCCCCCAGCATGTTATAAACGTTGTGCTCTCCAACCAACCGGCTCTCGACGGGAAACGATCCTGATGGAGTTGCCGCAGTAAACGTGGTCCCGGTAAGCGAGAGACGCACGTGTTCCGCTTTGAGATCGGCGTGATGTTTAAGAGCATAGCCCCAAACTGGCACAGGGCAGGCTGTGCGGATCGCGTCCCCTCGTGGGTCGTCCATATTGACAAGGGCGCGCTTCCCGGCCTTCTTCCCTCCGGCCAATCCGGTAAAGAGTCTCAACTTCGCTTCAAAGTACTCATCCATCGTGTGGTGAAAATCGAGGTGGTCCTGTGTCAGATTCGTAAAGACCGCCATGTCATACTCGCAGCCAGCAGTCCGGTCTAACGCGAGGGCGTGAGACGAAACTTCCATCACTGCAGCAGTGAGTCCGCGTTCGACCATCTTCGCCAAGAGTGCTTGAAGGTCCAGTGCTCCTGGCGTTGTGTGAGGGGCAGGAAGTGTTTCTTGCCCGATCTGGTACCCTACCGTGCCGATGAGTCCCACCCGTCGGCCAATCTTTTCCAGTAACGCTTTGCAGAGAAACGTCGTCGTCGTCTTCCCATTCGTGCCCGTCACTCCGATCATCTTGAGATGAGTGGACGGATCCCCATGCAACCGGCTGCCGAGAAGTCCGAGCGCCTTGCGTGAATCATTCACCCGCACGAACGGTACCGGCCCTGACACCGCTGGCCCCTGCGCGACCACCGCGACCGCTCCGGACTTGATGGCTTGCTCGATAAATCCGTGTCCATCAACGCGCTCGCCCTTCACGGCGACAAAGAGGCTCTCACCCATCACTGTCCGCGAATCGTCCGTAATCGCATGGATCGGGCGATTCACATCACCACATTGTTCCAAAACTTCGACTTCCCCGCGAAGCGCCTCGAGCAACTGCGTAAGCGTGATGGAGTCGCGAGCCATGACCCTTAGTGGTCCTTCATCGCCAGTGCGATTTTCACAGTGTCGTCTCTGGAGACACCAAGATAGTTGAGTACCTGTTCCCCGACTCGCCGAAAGACCGGCGCCGCCACGACCCCGCCCCAGGCCTCGCCTTGGGGCTCATCGACAATGACGATCATCGCCAACCGAGGAGATTCTGCCGGGACATACCCGACAAACGACCCTACAAACTGCGTGGAGGAATAGGTTCCGGTTCGCGGATCGATTTTTTGCGCGGTCCCGGTTTTGCCCGCCACACGGAAACCAGGAATGGCTGCCTTCGTTCCCGTTCCATTCGTCACGACACCTTCCAGTATCGTCGTCATCGTCCGAGCCGTGTCCGGCGAGACAATTCGCCGCTTGACCTGAGATCTCACTTCCTTCAGCAAGCGACCTTTCTGATCGCGTACTTCGGACACCACGTACGGCTTCATCATCACACCCCCGTTGGCGAGGGTCGCCACTGCCGACACCATTTGGAGTGGTGTCACTCCGATCTCTTGCCCCATCGAGATCGATGCGAGCGATCGGCGGCCCCAGTCTTTGGGTGTCTTCAAAAGCCCGCTCACTTCACCCGGCAGGTCGATCTCAGTACGTTGGCCAAATCCGAATGCCTGAAGATAGTGGTAGAGCTTCTGTTCTCCGAGAGCCATCCCGGTTTTGGCGGCGACAATGTTGCTGGACTTTTGAATCGCCTCCGAGAATGTCATCCACCCCAGCCTGTCATGGTCATGAATCGTCGTGTTCGCAATCACCATCTGGCCGTTTTCACCGAAGACCACGGAGTCGGGTGTCATCACTTTTTCTTCAAGCGCCGCAGCTGCGACCATCGCTTTCATGGTCGACCCGGGCTCGTAGGTATCCGTCAAAGCACGATTGCGCCACCGATCGGGCGTCAAGGCGGCAACGACGTTCGGGTCGAACCGTGGACTGACTGCCATCGCCAGAATCGCACCGGATGACGGCTCCATGACGATGATCGTCCCCGATTTGGCACGGGCATGAGTGACGGCCTCTTCGAGTTCTTTTTCTGCAATGTATTGGATGACTTCGTCGACGGTCAGTGTAAGAGCATGCCCCGGCGTCGGCGCTTGCTCCGCCAATCCCTTGGGAAACACCGTGCGACCTAACGCATCGCGCTGTAATACGGTGACGCGCTTCTCTCCATGCAGGTGCGAATCGTATCGGCGCTCGAGACCCTCAAGCCCTTGCCCATCCATCCCGGAAAATCCTAGGACGTGAGCCAGCAACGGACCTTTGGGATAAAACCGCCGTCCTTCCATCACCACGCCGATGCCGTCCAACGACAACTGCTCCAGTCGACGGCCTTGCTCAGGCTCGATCTTTCGCGCCAACCACACGAAGCTCTTGTCTTGCCGAAGTTTCTTCTCAAGCTCATTGCTTCGGATTTGGAGCACCGGGGAAAGATGACGTGCGACGGTCGATGGACTCTCCAACGACGTCGGCACACCAAATACCGATGGCACTTCCACATTCATCGCGAGTACTTTGCCGTGCCGATCCGATACCATGCCTCTGGCGCCTTCGAACGATACGGTCTTTTGATGTTGCCGATCGGCTTTAGCGGTAAGTTCCGCTGCCTGAAGCACTTGGAGCGTAACCAGTCGAAAGAGAATAATGCTGAACCCGCACAGGAGCAGGAGCAGCAACACATAGCGACGACCACGAGAAGGGCCGGCAGTCACTCGCGCTCCCTCCCGGTTGATTCTTGTTTCGCCAAACGGACTTGCTCCATGGGAGAAGGCGACAGGCTCGGAGTCTCTCCCGGCAGATGCACCATCAACACTTGCCCCTGCTGCGGCGGAACCAGTCCCAGCTTCTCTGTCGCCACCTTTGCGATCCGCTCGGGAGCCGTCAGCGCAGAAAATTTCACTTGCAATTGATCTCGCTCTCGCTCCAGCAGTATTTTCTGGGTCTTCAATCGTTCGATCTGATAACCCAGCCGAACGACATCCACACGCTCCCACACAAATACGAAGATCAACAGCACCCCGGCCATAATCGTCACTGTCTTCATGGATGACCCTCCTTGGATACCCGTTGGGCAGCCCGCAACTTGGCACTGCGGGATCGAGGATTCCGGTCCGATTCTTCCTTGGCAGGGACCTGCGGCTTCTTGGTGAGCACCGTCAATGCGGGGTCGCCCTTGTCGGAAAGCGCCCGAAACGTGCGTTTCACAATCCGGTCTTCGAGTGAATGGAATGAAATCACACAGAGACGGCCGCCGGGGGACAACACATCTGCCGCATCGCGCAATGCCGGCTCGATACAATCCAGCTCGTTATTCACGGCAATGCGAATGGCCTGAAACGTGCGGGTGGCACAGTGGAGTCGACCGTGCCGATAATTCGATGGAACAGCCCCCTCGATCACTGAGACCAACTCTCTCGTCGTCTCCAATGGGCGGCGTTCTCGCGCGCGGACAATGGCGCGCGCAATCCGTCGAGAAAACCGTTCTTCGCCGAACTGAAAGATTGCGTCTGCCAACTGCGCTTCAGGCCATCGATTGACCAGGTCAGCTGCGGTTCCGCGCATCGATTGATCCATACGCATGTCCAACGGACCATCCCCTTGAAAGCTAAAGCCCCGACCAGGTTCTTCCAGCTGCGGGGACGAAACCCCAAGGTCAAATAGAATTCCATCCACCTGGCCAATGCCACTCACAGCAAGATGCCGCTTCAATTCCACAAAATGACCGTGCAGAAGGACGACACGGCCGCCGAATCGTGCGAGCCTTTCGCGACTGGCTTCGATGGCCACTGCGTCACGATCAAGCCCAATAAGTCTGCTGTGAGAACCGCTCGCCTCAAGAATCTTCTCCGCATGCCCACTGTATCCCACTGTACAGTCAAGATAGATTCGACCACACTCTTGAATAAGCCAAAACAGCACTTCTTTTGGCATAACTGGAAAATGTTTAGAGGCCTCCATAAGTTACAATAAACCAGATACACCCACTTCCTCCCACCCAGGGCGCAGTATACACTCACCCAAAGACTTGTCAATAGAAAATTCATGTAGTTATGAAGACTCGAAGCTCTCTTGTTGGGCCTTATCCCCTTGACAAAGTGACATAAAAATGGGACTCTCAAAACAGCAGTTATCCACAAGTAAACCGCAGCCAATTTCATTACTGTATGGAATTGATGCTACTACCCATTGTGGCCTAGCAGATAGCGGGCGAAATGCCCTCTATAAACGCATCTGGAGCCTGTACGACATGCTGCGGTTTTATGCTGACTTCTTTACGCGGGCCTGCCTGGAACTAGAAAAAATACGTGAACTGACGCGACGCGACGGTTGGCGGACTGATGTTGACCTTACTGTGTCTACGGTGAAAAAAGAATGTGAGCGTATTGGATTTCGACACCTTGCGTATCAGGCACAACGAATCATTGAAAAAATCCATCGCCCTAGGATAGGGGCCGCAGTTCTGGCGGGAGAAGATAATGATAAAAACGAAATAGTAATTTTGAGTCGCGAGCTACGGCTGGGAATCGAACAGAAACTAAAATCATGCATGTTTTTGCGAGTGCATACTGACAGAATTGATTTTTACTCGGACGAAGATTTGCCAAGATTTGGGAAGGATGTGGCTAAAGCAATTCCGAGGGCTACATATCACATAGCGGAAGCTGGAAGATGTTACGCTTTAGAACGATGGGATGGCTGCGTTCACCATTTGATGTTGGCCACCGAAGAAGCTTTGCGACAATGGGCAAAGAACTTTAAGATGAAACCAACCAAACCGCTTATTCTGTCTAACTGGGAAACAATATTTCAGAACGCTCATCACCATTTAAAGGATCTTCGGGGCAAAAAAAAGACAATACGGCTTGATAGAAAAATAAAACGCATAGCTGAAACATTGGCACATTTTGAGTCAATACGAGATGCGTGGAGAAATCATTCGGAACATGGTCGAGAAAAATATGATGAACGCAGAGCTGCGAACCTCACTAATCATGTCGGGTTATTCATGCAAAGCTTGGTTAAGAAGAGAACGGTTTTACCCGAGATTTAGCTACACGTCGCAAGCACGCGGTCCATCATGTTTTCAGCATCGCGATTATTGAAACGGAATGAGAACTCATCAAGATAGAGCGGGAGATACTTCTCGGAGACTTTATGAAACACGCCCATGATCCCACGCTTGAACAGGGACCAGACATTCTCCACGCCATTCACATGCACGCCTTCTCTGCTGACATAGGCCTTGGAATGATTCACGCTCTTGTGGGCAAACTCCGAGCTATCCAGCCAGAAATAGCTGGCGAATTCATCGGTATGCATTTCCGATCCAGGCTCGATATTCTTCCGAATGAAATCAGCGAGGGTACGCTTTGACGCATCCTGGATGGCCTTCAATCGGATCTTTCCTGAAGTCCGTTCTTTTATTCCCACTACAGGAACTTTACTGGCGAGTGCGCGCCCGCGTGGACCTGATCGCTTGCCACCAATATAAGTCTCGTCAATCTCCACCACACCAGCATACTTCCGACAAAATTGGGGGTCATCACGCATAGCGAGACGAATACGATGCGCCATATACCAGGCAGTTTTATAGGAACCGATTTCCAATTCTCTCTGCAATTGAGTAGCGGGAACACCTTTCTTGGCCGAGCAGATCATATAGATCGCCAGGAACCATTTGACCAACGGCAAATGCGAATCATGGAAAATAGTTCCGACTGTCACAGAATATTGATAATGGCATTCAATGCACTCGTACAGGCTGCGCTCTTTGCCGGTCTTGCCTTCGGCAATAAACGTCATGATGCGCTTACCGTCACAGTGCGGACATTGCAGACCCTTCGGCCAGCGGATGCGCTCTAAGTGCTTAATACACTTTTCTTCGGAGTTGAACCTGGAAACGACTTCAAAAATGGATTGCGGTTTCTTTGCCATAACGCCCCCTGTTGTAGTGCCTGTGGGAGATTGTGGCAGACTTTTCACACTTTGTCAAGGGGATAATCGTCCTCTTGTTTTCTCTCAAATCTGAGGGGTGAAAGAGGGTGACATGGGATACGGCACACCCTGCGGGAAGAGGGTACCCCCGCTGAGAGCCAGGATGATTCAGGCCCTATAGGACTGGTCGTAATCACCACATGAGCATCTTGTTCCGACACGGAATGCGTGGGCACGTGGCGGAGCCGATTGAGCGATTAGACAATCTGTCAGCGCAAGAAGTTTGTGAGTTTCATTGACAAGGATTCATGTCGGGGCGAGAATGATTTCATGTTTTCACTCAAGACAACCAACGCCCTCTGCGTAGCCGCGTTCATGGTGGGAGTTGTGCTCACCTTCAACGGCATTACACCCATCACGGCGGCAGCGGCATCACCCCTCTATTGGTGTCCGGATCAAAAATCCGATCGGCAGTATTCAGCGGAGCAAGGACCCGGGTGCGTGCCGCTTGTTGAAAAGAAAGAAACCCTGACAACAGAGCAAGAAGGGGAAACACCTACTGGCAACAAACCGCCACGCGATTTCAAGATTGAGAATTTGCAGGGCGACGTATCGACATTCCTGAACAAGTATCGCCACTTTCTCGATTGCTGCAAGACCGATCTGACGGAACTTCAGCAGGTTGAAGAATTGGGAGATGAGGTCGGAGATTTACTTAAGTCTACACAGGCTAATATATCGAACCATTCGATGGCCTCGCGCGGTATCATGCTCCGTGAAATGATCCCGACTGTCTCCAAGGCCCGCGCTGATCTGAAGAAACTGCGTGCTACGCTCGAGCGCATCGGCACCTCGACCAAGGCCCGCAATTCAGGAGGCTTTGAAGCCTCAGGTCGGGAAGCCAACGCGATTCGCGAAATGGAGGAATCGATTGAGAGAGACATCCATGCGCCGAAGTTGTCGACAGGACCCAAAACGGGTGCCAGCATCGGCAACGCACCGGCAGCAGGGCCGAGTATCGGGAAAACTCCGAAGACCGGAGACACGATCGGCGCGGGAGGTGTCACCGGTCAAGGCATCGGAGCGTCGTCGAAAAATAGCCACGACATCGGCAGCTCGGGCCCGACAGGGTTTGGGATCGGCGCTACAGGCCGTGCGGGTCCTTCAATCGGCGAGTCCACCCTCAACAGCGAATCGTCTTCGGCCGTCGGCTCATCCCTGCAACGTTCCACGGTGGGATCCAGCCTGTCGGATTCGTCGGTAGGATCGAGCTTCGGCGGCTCTAGCGTGGGCTCAAGCCTCGGAAAATCTGGTGTTGGCTCGTCATTCGGATCGTCTTCGGTCGGTTCGACCATCCAAGAACGCGGTACCGCCCCGCGGCAGTAATCTCCCTCACTGCTTTGAAAGCGCAGTCGGTACCACTTCCCAGGTCTCTCCACGATTTTTACTCCTATATAAGCCACTCCCGTTTGTCCCTGCATAGAACACATCCGGATCGGTCGGACTCTGCACGAGTGATCGGATGTTGAGGGTTGCAAGACCCGCATTCAGCGTACTCCACGTCGCCCCACCGTCCTCGCTCCGGTGGACGCCCTCTCGACCGCCCAGATAAATGACGCCCTGCTTCGTGCGATCCAAGATCATCGAAAACAACATCTGATCTTGGAGCGACTGCCCGATCCGCACCCAGACCTGCCCGCCATTCGTCGTTTTATAGAGTCCCGCCAGCGTGGAGGCGTACACCGTATCCGGCTCAAATGGATCCACCAGCACTGCCGTCACGCTGAGCGCCCGCGATGACTTAATAATGTCGGGCGACACGAGGCCGTTGTTCACCTTTTCCCAATGGCCGGCCTCATTGATCGATTTGTACACTCCGCCACTTGTGCCCGCGTATATGATCGTGGGCCTCGTCGGATCCATACCCAGCGTGACCACCATCAGCACTTCCTTCATCCCTTCCATCTTCTTTACCCAATGCTCG
>Ga0187894_10000450_pt1 | contig 55482 bp, 49 predicted proteins | sample GBC1701081metaG_FD_136650 | JGI IMG/M metagenome (GOLD analysis project Ga0187894, IMG submission 136650) | White microbial mat communities from a lava cave in the Kipuka Kanohina Cave System on the Island of Hawaii, USA - GBC170108-1 metaG ...
GTTTGTCATGCTGAGCGCAGCGAAGCATCCAGTTGGGAGAACGCAGCCAGCAAGCGCACCGGATACCCGGATGGACCCTTCGCTCCGCTCAGGGTGACAGACCGGGGTGAGTTCATCTCCGGAGACCGCCGAAAGCGTCGCACTTTCGTTGGATGTCTCAGAATGACAACGAGGCGAGTGAGCTTGCAGGCGCCACTTGCGGTGATTTGACCCGCATGAAACTCGCCATCCTCAGCGAATCGCCGGCGGACGAGGCGGCCCTGGAGGTGCTGGCCGGCTACGTGCTGGGGACGCCGTTTGGTCGCGTGCAGCTGGCGCTGCGAGCCCGCGGTTGGCCCTCGGTCGAGCAGGTGCTGCCGTCCATCCTGCGCCACCTGCATTTCACCACCGACGCCGACGCCTTGGTGGTGGTCGTGGATTCGGACGACACGGTCGTGCATAACGAGGCGCATGAGGCGCCGGGATATCATCACGCCGGCTGCAGATTGTGTCGCTTGCGGGCAGTGTTCCGGCGCACGTTGAAGAACCTTCCCCCGGCCCGCGGCCGGACGCGGGTGCTGCGCGGCGTGGGTCTCGCCGTGCCGGCCATCGAGGCGTGGCTGCTGTGCGGACGCGACACCTCCGTGACCGAGTTTGCGTGGATGGCGGGGCAGGAGAGCGGCGTGCCGCCCTACACGCGGCGCGAGTTGAAGCGGCGGGTCTATGGCACCGAGCGGCCCACGCTGCCGCACGAACTGAAACGCGCCGTGCAGGAGGTATCGCGCCACAAGGGCGACATCCGGCGGCTGGAGAACGATTTTCCGCACGGATTCGGCGCGCTGGCGCGGGACTTGAGAGGATGGGATAAACAAAACAGTTGACATATAAACAACAGCCGGCCTGATGCCCGGCATGAAACCGACTCCGGGCTACGAGCTGATCAACCGCGTGGTGTCCGCCGCCACGGTGCTGGTGAAGGAGAGCCACCGGGTGTTCCGGCCCCACGGCATCACCGAGGCGCAGTTCAACATCCTCAACGTGCTCGGCCAGGCCCCGGAGGGGGCGAGCCAGCGCGAGCTGAGCGACGAGCTGGTGGTGGACCGCTCGAACGTCACGGGCCTGCTCGACCGCATGGAAAAGGCCGGCTGGGTGCGGCGCGACGACCATCCCAAGGACCGGCGGATCTACGTGGTCACGCTGACCGCGGCGGGCCGGAAGCTCTGGCAGAAAGTCCTGCCTGATTACCTACGCGCGGTGGACGAGGTGACGGCGGCGGTGGACACCGCCGAGATGCGCCGGATGGGGGAGTTTCTCAAGAGGCTGGAGGCAACCGCGCGCGAATGGGGGAAACGCCATGAAAGCTGAACAACAACTGGCCGATTGGTCGGCGGATTGGGTGCGCGACGGAGTGGTGAGCGCGGAGCAACGCAAGGCCATACTCGCCCGTCATCCGGTGCCGGCCGGCGGTGGGCAGAAGTTTCTTGCCATCGTGGCGGGCATCGGCGGGGCGCTTTTCGCCACCGGCATCAGCCTCATCGTCAAGTCCAACTGGGCCGAGCTGGGCGACTGGGTGAAGATCACCGGGCTGGTAGGCCTGCTCGTTGGCTTTAACGCGCTGGGCTGGCGGTTGAAGATGGAACCCGGAAGCTATCCGAAGACCGGCGATGCGTGCCTGATGGCCGCCGCGGTGTTCTTCCTGCTCGGCATCGCGCTCGTCAGCCAGATCTTCCACCTGGACATCCGCCCGGCGAACATGGTGCTGCTTTGGTGGACGGGCATCGCGGTGCAGCCGTGGCTGGCGCGGGCGCGCGGCGCGCAATTCCTCAGCGCGGCGGCCGCAGTCATCTGGCTCTTCATGGAACTTGGCTCGCGCGATTCGTGGCTGGGGCTCGTCGCGGCGGGGCAATACACGCACCACAGCGAGTTCGCCTTCTTTGCCACGGGGCTTCCCGTCGGCCTCACCCTCCTGTTCTTCGGGCTGGGGCTGCGGGGCGGGCGGTTCGATCTGTTCGCCGGGCTGCATGAAAAGCTGGGCTGGCTGCTCGCCTGTGCGTCACTCTATGCGCTGGGCTTCACTTGGACGACGCATCGCTGGATGATGCATACGCTGGCCCCGGTGAGGTTGGAGCCGGTCGGCGTGCTCGGCCTGCTGGCGGCGGTGGGAGCGGCATGGACGTGGCTGAGAAATTATTCCGGGCTGAAGGCGGTCGGCCTCTGGCTGTTGCCGGCGCTGGCGCCGGTGGCGGCCCACCTGCTGGGTCTCGATCTCGGTGATTCGGGCTGGCTGTGGGGCGGCATGTCGTGCGTGGCGCTCTTCGTGCTCAATCTCGGCATGATCCGGGAAGGGCTGGCCGCCGGGCGCGCGGGTTGGATCAACCTCGGCATGGCCTTCATCGCGCTCAACATCATCACGCGCTACTTCCTGCTCTTCGGCACGCTGCTGGAGGGCGGGGTGTTCTTCGCCGTCACCGGTCTGCTCGTCCTCGGGCTGGGCTGGTGGCTGGAGCGCCAGCGTCGGGCGTTGGTCGGACAGGCACGACAGGAGGCGGCATCATGAAAACCGGGGCAAAAATCTTCTTCGGACTCGTGGCGGCGCAGGCTTTGTTCCTGCTCGGCTGGGCGGGACTGCATGAGTCGGCGCGGCACCGGCCTGAAGTGCTGCTGCTCAAGGGCCGGCCGGTGGACCCACAAGATCTGCTGAGGGGGGACTACATGATCCTTGGATACGACATCAGCAACGTGGCCGTGCCGGCGGTCATGCCGGCCGACGGCGGTCGTGATGTGTGGGTGATGCTGGAGAAGCGCGGACGCTACCACGAGGTGGTGCGGGCAGGTTTCGAGCGGAGCGAGCCCGCGCCGGGCCAGGTGCTCGTGCGCGCCACCCTCAATCGCAGCGGGCGGGTGGACTACGGCATCGGGAAATATTTCGTGCCGGAGGGGAAGGGCACTCCACGTTTCACCTTGCTGGAAGTGGAGGTCACGGTGGGGGCCGGCCAGCGGCTGCAAATCAAGCGGGTCTTGCTCGACGGCGAGTCCTATCCCTGACTTCCTTTTTCCTGATGAAACTACCCCGGGCTTCCATCACGGCCCTTCTGGGCGCCCAGGCGCAGGTGTCGTTCAACGACACCGCGGCAAAGTTCATGCTCATCGCGCTCACGCAGCAAGTGATGGAGGCCGCCGGCCGCGATCCCAAGCCGCTGGTCACGCTCGTCGCGGTGCTGCTCATCCTGCCCTACATGCTGTTCGCGCCGGTGTGTGGCTGGCTGTCGGATCGCTACTCGAAGCGCGCCGTGATGAATGGCGCTCTGCTCCTGCAGCTGGTGGTGATGGCGCTGTTGAGCCTGGCCTTGTGGCTGAAGTATTATTATCTAGGGCTCTTTGCGTTCCTGCTCCTGTCCGTGCAGACGGCGATCTTCGCCCCGGCCAAGCGCGGGATCCTGCTCGAATACACCGGTCCGCAGCGGCTTTCACGGTTCGTCGGGCTCATGGAGATGCTCAATGTCACGGCCATCCTGGTAGGCTCCTTCGCGGGCGGCACGCTCTTCTCTCACTGGCTGGAGCAGGGCGGCGATGTCTGGAGCGCCGGGCTGAAGGTGTCGGGAGTGCTGACACTGTTCGCGCTTGGCGCCTGGGCGTTGTTCCAACTGACCGAGCCGACCAAGGCGCAATCCTCCGAACCGTTCTCGGCCGGGCTCTGGGTGCGCCAATTCTCCCTGATGGCCGAGGTGTGGCGCGACCGGCCCATCTGGCGCGCGACGATGGGCATATGTTTCTTCTACGCCATGGGCGGCTACGTGACGCTCCTGCTGCCGCAGGTGGCCTTTGAAATGGAGGCGGGCGGGCCGCGCACCGGAGCGGTCTCGGGCCTGATGCTGCTCATGGTGGGCCTCGGCACGATGCTGGGCAACCTGACGGCCGGCCTCGTGTCGCGGCGCGGGATCGAGCTCGGCCTGGCGCCCATCGGCGGCGCCATGCTGGCGGCTGTGTTCGTTGCGATGGGATTCGCCGAGCCCGGCACGGACTGGTTCACCTTCCTTCTGGTGATGGCCGGGTTTGCCACCGGGTTGTTCCTGGTGCCGCTGTTCGCCTTCGTGCAACAGCAGGCCGGGGATCATCGGCGGGGCCGCATCCTAGCGGGAGTTTATCTGCTGGACAGCACGGCGGGGCTGGCGGTCACGGGGGCCTATCTGCTCATCGCCGGTGATGCCCTGCTGCACTGGACGCCCGAAACCCAGCTCTTCCTCCTCGCGGCGGCCACGCTGGCGATGCTCGCCTACGGACTCTACCATCTGCCGCACCAGACGGTCTGCACGCTGATGCGGCTGATCGGACCGATCTTCTACCGGGTGAAGGTCAAGGGATGGGAGAACATCCCTCCGGGCGGCGCGCTCATGCTGTGCAACCACCTGTCCTACGTGGACGCGGTGGTGCTGCAGATCGCCTCGCCGCGCGTCATCCGCTTCGTGGGTTTCGCCGGATTCGCGAAGAGCCCGACCGTGCGCTTCCTGTTCCGGGCGCTCGGCGTCATCCCGGTCAACCCCGGCAAGCCGACCAAGGGCATCCGGCTGGCGGTGGACGCCATCAAGCGCGGCGAGCTGGTCTGCGTCTTCCCCGAGGGGTCCATCTCGCGCACGGGGCAGCTGATGGAAATCAAGCGCGGCTTCCAGCTCATCGCGGAGATCGCCGTCGCGCCGGTCGTGCCGGCGGTGATCGACGGGCTGTGGGGCTCCATCTATTCCTTCGCCGGCAACAAATACCTCTGGAAATCGCCGCGGCTCATGCCGACGCATGTGTGCGTGACGTTCGGCCAGGCCATCGCGCCGGAGAAGATCGACTGCGAGGCCGCCCGCAAGGCCCTGCTCGACCTCGGCGACGATGCCTTCCACGAGCGCCCGGTGCTGCGGCGCAACCTCGCCCGCGAGTGCGTCCGCGCCCTGGCCAAGCGTCCCGGGCACGTGGAGGTGATCGACCGCACGGCGGCGCGCCGGGAGGTCAAGTCCGCGCAACTGCTCGCGGTGGCCGCGGCGCTGTCACGGCACATCAAGCGCACCATGCCCGGGAAGCGCATCGGCATCGTGCTGCCGCCCGGCGCGGGCGCGCACATCGCCAACCTCGCCGTGGCCTGCGCGGGCAAGGTGCCGGTGAACCTCAACTTCACCGCCGGCCGCGCCGCGGTCGAGACCAGCCTGAAGCTGGGCGAAATCCGCGCGGTCATCACGGCCGACGCGATGAGGCCCAAGATCCCGAACTTCCCGTTCCCGGAAAACACCATCGACCTGAAGCAGCTCATCGAGGCGGCGGGCGGCAAGAAGGCCATCCTGCCGTGGCTCATCGCCGCCTGGGTGCTGCCCAACCAGTGGGTCGCCGACCTGCTCGGGCTGCCGCGCACCGGCGACCGCGAGGAGGCGGCGCTGCTCTTCACCAGCGGCAGCTCGGGCGAGCCGAAGGGCGTCGTCCTCACGCACCGCAACATCCTCGCCAACTGCGCGCAAATCTCCTCGCTCTCCATCCTGCCCGACACGGCGAGGCTCGTCGGCTGCCTGCCGGTGTTCCACTCCTTCGGCTTCACCGTCACGCTCTGGTATCCCATGCTGCGCGGTTGCAGCGTCGTCACGCTGCCGAGCCCGCTCGACACGAAGAAGATCGTCGATGCCATCCGCGAGGAGCAGGCCACGGTGATGATCGGCGCGCCGACCTTCATCCGGCCGTTCCTCAAGAAGGCGACGAAGGAGGATCTCCAGTCGGTCAACCTCGTCGTCACCGGCGCGGAGAAGCTGCCCGACGATCTCTACCGGGCGTTTTTGGACCAGTTCGACATCGAGATCCTCCAAGGCTATGGGCTCACGGAGACGACGCCGGCCAGCAACATCAACCAGCACAACCCGCCCGTCACGACCGACACCGCCGACGAGCAGGTGGGCAAGCGCACGGGCGCGGTCGGCCGGCTCATGCCGGGCATGACCGCGCGCATCGTGGACCCCGACACGGGTGCGGAGCTGCCGCTCAATTCCACCGGAATGCTCTGGCTCCGCGGCGCCAACGTCTTCGGCGGCTACCTCAAGGACCCCGAGAAGACCGCCGCGGCGCTCAAGGACGACTGGTTCATCACCGGCGACCTGGCGCGGTTCGACGACGACGGCTTCCTGCACATCGAGGGCCGGCTCTCGCGTTTCTCCAAGATCGGCGGCGAGATGGTGCCGCACGGCACGGTGGAGTCCAAGATCGTCGAGGCGATGGACTGGACCGACGTCGAGGGTCCGATCGCGGTCGTCACCGGCGTGCCCGATTCGACCAAGGGCGAGGCGCTCGTTCTTCTCACCACGCAGGAGGTGACGATGGAAGCCCTGCGCGCGAAACTGCTCGAGGCCGGCCTGCCCAACCTCTGGGTGCCGCGCATCGTGCGGAAGGTGGAGAAGATCCCCATGCTCGGCACCGGCAAGACCGACCTGAAGGGCTGCCGGACACTCGCGCTCGAACTGGCCAGGGAGGGGGCGGGCGCCTGAGCGCCCGTCCGCCCCGATGTCCGCCACACGACCGCGGCGCATCGACATGCATGTGCATGTCGTCGGCAACGGCTCCGCCGGCACGGGCTGCTGGTATGAGCCGACGGGCCTGACCCGGTTCCTGCAACCGGTGATGCTCCGCGAGGTCGGGCTGCCGCTCGACGCCGCCTCCGGCGATTTCGACCGGCTCTATCGCGAGCGGCTGCTGGAGATGGTGCAACGCTCCTCGCTCGACGCCGCCGTCATCCTCGCGCACGACCGGGTTCACCGCGACGACGGCACGGTGTGGGAGCGCCGCGGCACGTTCCACGTGCCCAACGACTACGTGCTGCAGCTCTCGCGCGAGCATGAGTGCCTGCTGCCAGCGGTGTCCATCCACCCCGGGCGGCCCGATGCGCTCGACGAGCTGGAGCGATGCCTCGCCGGCGGCGCGGTGGCGCTGAAGCTGCTGCCCAACTGCCACAACGTGGACTGCGCCCGGCCGCACTACGCGCGTTTCTGGGCGCGCATGGCGGAGGCGGGCCTGCCGCTCATCGCGCACACCGGCAGCGAGAGCACGGTGGACGAGACGCGGCCGGACCTGGCGCACCCGCACAATCTCCGCGCCCCGCTCGAGGCCGGGGTGAAGGTCATCGCCGCGCACTGCGCCACGGGGCAGCCCGGCTCGCGCCGCGAGTGGTTCCACACGTGGCGGGCGATGCTCGCGCAATACCCCAACCTTTACGGCGACATCAGCGCGCTGGCTCTGCCCGGGCGCGACCGCTGGCTGCCGTGGTGCCGCGAGCCGGGCATCGTGGGGCGCATCCTGCACGGCAGCGATGTGCCCGTGCCGGTGCCCGTGTGGCCCGCGCTGGCGCGCCGACGGATCAATTTCCGCCAATACCTCGCGCTCCGCCGCGAGCGCAACCCGGTCGAGCGCGACCACGCGCTCAAGCGCTTGCTGGGATTCCCGGACGCTGTGTTCACGGCGGCGGAGAAAGTGTTGCGGTTGCCGCCGTGAAAATTAGTCAGACGGCATGAGCTTTGCCGCCGCCACCCGCCTGCTGAAACGCCGCCTGGGCGCGCGGGTCGACACCACGCGGGCCGGCTGCTGGGCGGCGTCGTTCGACAGCAGCAAGATTTCCTTCCTGCCCGAGGCGGTCGTCACCCCGCGCGCCGAGGCCGACATCGGGACCGTCCTGGAACTGGCGAACAAGCACAGGGTGCCGGTGACGGTGCGCGGACGCGGCACGACGCTCATGGGCTCGGCCGCCCCGGTAAAGGGCGGCTGGGTCATCGACATGCTGAAGCTCGACCGCATCGCCATCGATGCCGATGCCGGCATGGCCCGGGTGCAGGCCGGCGCGAAGACCGCCCGCATCCAGCGCGCGGCGGAAAAGCGCGGCTGGTTCTACCCGCCGGACCCTTCATCGCGCGAATACTGCACCATCGGCGGCAACATCGCCTGCAACGCCGGCGGCATGCACGGCGGCAAATACGGCGTCACGCGCGACTTCATCATCGCCTTGCGCGGCTTCCTGCCGACGGGCGAGTTCGTGGAGTGGGGCACCGCCACCAAGAAATTCTCCGCCGGCTTCAACCTGCGCGACCTGTGGATCGGCAGCGAGGGCATGCTCGGCATCGTGACCGGCGCCGTGTTGAAACTCATCCCGCAGCCTGCGGCGCGCTGGACGCTGCTGACGGCGTTCAAGGACGAGGTGGCGGCGCTCAAAGCGGCCAGGGCGCTCTTCCGGCAGCGCGTGCAGCCGGCCATCTGCGAATTTCTCGACCGTGAAAGCGTGCTGTGCGCCGAACGGGCGACAGGTGAGATCATTTTCGCCAGCTCGGCGGGCAAGCCCGTCATCCTGCTCGAGCTGGCCGGCACGGAGCACGAGATCGATGACACGCGGGACATCCTCCTGAAATGGGCCTGGAAGCACGCGCTCGCACACCGCGCCGCCCGCAACCGGGCCGAGGCCGAGAAGCTCTGGGCCGTGCGCCGCAAGTGCTCGGGCGCGATGTTCGAGCTGGGCGACGCCAAGCTGAACGAGGACATCGTCATCCCGATGGGGAACTACGAGAAGTTCGCGCGGTTCCTCGCCGGTTTGAAGCGCAGCTCGCGGCTGCCCATCCCGACCTTCGGGCACGTGGCCGACGGCAACCTGCACGTGAACATCATGTATCACCGGGCCAACCGCGACGAGTCGCGCCGGGCCGAGGCCGCGGTGCGGAAGCTCATGGAGACGGTCGTTTCGCTGGGCGGGGCCATCTCGGGCGAGCACGGCATCGGGCTGGCCAAGACCCCGTTCCTGCGGCTCCAGCACCGGCCCGCGCAGGTGCAGGCGATGCAGGCCGTCAAGCAGGCCCTCGATCCCCGCGGCATCCTGAACCCCGGCAAGATGTTCGAGGTCGTCCGGATCTGGAAATACCCCCGGATGAACATCCACCTGCCGTGGGATCACAAATAAGCTCCAACCTCCAACCTCCAATTTTCAAGGAGCAGGTATCCCTGGCGGCTCCTTGATGCTTTGCCTGTTCTCTGGAGCTTGGAGGTTGGCGATTGGAGCTTCGGTCTTGGCACAGGCAGTGAAGCCGGCCTCGCGGATTGACCAGCGCAAAATCGCCGTTGTGAGCAATTTTCAGAGGGGAAATCCACGTTTTTTCCGTTGCACCGCCGAAATGCGGACCCTCTAGTTTTTCCTTTAAGCCCATAATGCATCTCAAGGCGCTCAAGCTTCACGGCTTCAAAAGTTTCGCGGACCACACGACCCTCAGCTTCGAACCCGGCGTCACGGCCATCGTCGGCCCCAACGGCTGCGGCAAGAGCAACATCGCCGACGCCATCCGCTGGGTGCTCGGCGAGCAGAGCGCCAAGGCCCTCCGCGGCGGCAGGATGCAGGACGTCGTCTTCGAGGGCGCCGACACCCGCAAGCCGTCCGCCCTGTGCGAGGTCGCCCTCCACCTCACCGAGTGCGAGAAGCAGCTCGGCAGCGACTTCCACGAGATCGAGATCATGCGCCGGGTCTCGCGCGACGGGCAGAGCGATTACTATTTCAACGGCCAGCCCTGCCGCCTGAAGGACATCCACAAGCTTTTCATGGACACCGGCGTCGGCCGGACGAGCTACTCCATCATGGCGCAGGGCCAGATCGACCAGATCCTGTCCTCGAAGCCCGAGGAGCGGCGCGTGGTGTTCGAGGAGGCGGCCGGCATCACCAAATACAAGAGCCAGCGCCGCGAGGCGATGAACAAGCTCGCGCTCACCGAGCAGAATCTCGCGCGCGTGTCCGATGTCATCACCGAGGTGGCGCGGCAGATCGGTTCGCTGAAACGCCAGGCGTCGAAGGCCATGCGCTACAAGCGGCTCAGTTTCCGGCTGCGCCACCTTGCGCTGGCCCAGGGCAATTTCCAGTGGCGCAATCTCAGCTCCGCCCTCACGGAACTCGAGGCCCGCGTGGCGTCTCTGCGTGGCGACGCCGACACCCGCCGCGCCACCCTCGACGAGCGCACCCGCGCGCTCGATGCCAAGAAGGCCGCCCGCGGCACGCTCAGCCAGCGCGTGCAGGATGCCCAGCAGGCCGTCTTCGACCTCAAGTCGCAGAAGGAGCAGGCCGAGAACGCCTCCAGCATGGCGGAGGTCCGCCGCACCGGGCTCACCGAGCGCATCGCCTCCGCCAAGGACGACCTCGGCGAGCTGGAGATGCAGTTGAAGGAGCTGGCCTCGCAGGTGGACACCGGCGCGCAGGACAAGCAGATGCAGCTCTCGCTCCTCGGCAGCTCCGACGCCGTCTTCCAGGACCGCAACCGCGAGCTCGCCGTCGCCGAGGGCGACCTCACGCGCGCCGAGCAACAGCTCAACCAGGAGAAGTTCGCGCTGCTCCAGTTGGAGAGCGCCGTGGCGAGGCACCGCACCGAGAGCTCCGGCCTCGAGGTGGACGCGCGCACCAGCCAGGCGCGTTTCGACCAGGTCACCGCCGAGCTGGAAGAGGTGCGCCGCGCCGTGGCCGCCGCCGCCGACACTCTCGCGCAGGTCCGCGGCCGGGTGGAAGAGGCCCGCGCCGAGCAGAGCCGGGCCAACAACGACGTGCAGGCGGCGCAGGCGGCCTTGCACGACACCACCCGCCAGTTCCGCGACGCGCAAAAGAAACTGCAGGATATCGACCGCAACCTCGCCCAGAAGACCGCCCGGCTGAAGCTGCTCCAGCAGTTGCAGGAGAAGTGGGAGGGCTTCGGTGAAGGCGCCAAGGCGCTTCTCTCCGGCCGGCTGGCATCCATCACCGGTGACGCGAAGTTCGTCCCGATCACGCAGGGTCTCGAGGTGAAAACCGAATACGCCAAGGCGCTCGAGGCGCTCCTCGGCGGCTCCGTCGAGGCCATCACCGTGGCCGACCTCGCCACCGCGCAGAGGATTCTTGCCCAGCTCGAGGCCGACAAGATCGGCAGCGTGCATCTGCAGGTCGGGGGACGGAGGACAGAGGACGGAGGACAGACTGCCGGACTGCCGACGGGGTTGCGGCCTGCCACCGAGGCGGTCGCGCACCTCGAGGCGTCGCACCCGGCGGCGTCGGTGCTCTCGGCCTGCTATCTGGCAGACGACCTGAATGCGTTTCTCGATTTCTGGCAGCAGAATCCGGGCTTCGGCTTCCTGATGGTCGCCACGCCGAAGGGCGACCTGGTGGACCGGCGCGGCCTCATCTTCGGCGGGCACCACAAGAAGCCCGCCAACAGCATCGTGCAGCGCGAGGTGGACATCCGCGAGACCGGCAAGGCCGTCGTCGCCGACCAGAAGGCGCACGACGAGCAGCGCGCCGAGATCGAGCGGCTCAACGCCGCGCTCGCCGCCGCCGAGCAGGCCCTGGAACAGAAACGCAAGGACGTGCTCGCCGTTTCGCAGCAGGCCGCAGCCATCCATACCGAGGAGAAGAATGCCCAGCGCGCCCACGACGACGCGAAGAACCGGCTCACCCGGATGGAGAACGAGCTGACCAACCTGAAGCGCGACCACGACGAGGCGCTGGCCCGACACGCCAAGGCGCAGGCGCAGCTGGCCGAGGCCGAGACCGGCGTGACCGGCCAGAAGGAAAAGATCTCCGCCGTCGAGAAAGCCATCGCTGACAAGCGCACCGACCGGGATCTCAAGAAGGAGCATCTCGCTGCCGCCCGGCTGGAGCTGGCCGAGCGCCGGCAGAAGGTCGAGGTGCTCGACCGCGGCCTCACCGAGATGGAGAAGCGCCGGGTGCAGCTCGCCGCGCTGCACGACGAGCGCTCCATCGAGATCGACACGTGGACCGAGCAGGTCACTCAGCTCGAACGCGAAAGCGTGGAGCAGAAGGACCGCGCCGCCGAGATCGCGAAGACCCTCGCGGTCGCGCAGGAAAACGTCGAGGCCGCCCGGCGGGAACTGTCGGCCGTCGAGACGGAGATTGCCGGGGTCGAGGCCGGGCTTTCATCCCTCCGGGCCGAGGCCGACGCGGCGCAATCGGAACTGTCGAAGAACGAGGTCAAGGCCGCGGAGACCAAGGCCCGCGTGCAGTTCCTGACCGAGGAGATCCTGCATGAGTTTCAAGTGGACGTGTCCACGCTCGACTGGAAGCAGCTCCTCTGGCGCTCGGAGGACGAGCCGGAGGGGATCAAAGACTTGGACCTCGATGATGAAGACGAAGCAGGGAGCAAGGAGCAGGGAGCTGTAGGGGCGCCGCTTGACGGCGCCCGGGCTTCGGCAAGCGAAGCCTCTACAACGGAAGCCAAACCGAAGCGCCGGAAAAAGAAGGAACCACGGGGCGAGGCGACCGAGGCCGACCTGGCGGCGCTCGACGCGCCGAACTGGGACGAGATCAAGGCCGAGGTGGAGGCGCTGCGCCAGCGGCTCGGCGCGATGGGCGCGGTCAACCTCGTGGCCATCGAGGAATACTCCGAGCTGAAGCAGCGCTACGAGTTCCTCAAGACCCAGAGCGACGACCTCGCCGGCGCGAAGGCGCAGTTGCTCAAGGCCATCGAGGACATCAACAACACCTCGCTCGAGCAGTTCAGGGTGACCTTCGAGCAGATCAAGAAGAACTTCGCCTACACCTTCAACCTGCTCTTCGGCGGCGGCCGGGCCGACATCGAGCTGGTCACGGCCGAGGATCCGCTGGAGAGCGGCATCGAGATCGTGGCGCAGCCGCCGGGCACGAAGCTCAAGAGCATCACGCTGCTCTCGGGCGGCCAGAAGACGCTCACGGCCGTGGCGCTGCTCTTCGCGCTCTATCTGGTGAAGCCGTCGCCGTTCTGCCTCCTCGACGAGCTGGACGCGCCGCTGGACGAGTCGAACATCCATCGTTTCACCAACCTGCTGAAGCAGTTCGTGAAGGACTCGCAGTTCATCATCATTACGCACAACAAGAGCACCATCGCCGCGGCGGACGCCATCTACGGCGTCACCATGCAGGAGCGCGGGGTGTCCAAGACGCTCTCGATGCGCTTCGACCACGCCAAGGGCGAGGCCGAGGCCCTGCAGACGACGATCGCCGACTCGGTGCGCAACGCCCGGCCGGTCGGGGCCTGACATGTTTCTGCTTCGAGAGGGTGGGAGAGAGCCTGGACGGGAACAGCGCCATGGGTAGAGCGGATGGACAACCGCCTGGCAGGTTGAACTTGCGGGCGGGGGTGGCATTTGTCCTCATGCCCGGGTGAATCCCCACCGACTTTCTGTCCGGATTCTGGCCGTCGGATTGTTGTCCGCCGCTTTGTTGCGCGCCGGGTTCACGGTCAACACGGGGTTCGACTATTCGACCGGCGACTACGGGCTGCCGGTTTCCACGGAGATCATCACGATTCCCTTTTCCGTGTCGTATGCGGTCAACCGCACCACCTGGGGAATGAGCCTGCCCTACCTTCGCATCGACGGACCGGGCGAGGTGGTGCCGGGCATCGGCCGGTTCGCCCGGCGCCAACTGCAGGCCAAGTCAGCCCATGAGGGGCTGGGCGACCTCACTTTCGATGTGTCGCATGAGTTCGCCGGCCGGGAGGGCAGTCCGTGGACGTGGGTGGCGGGGGCGGACCTGAAGTTCGGCACCGCCAGCACCGCCAAATCGCTCGGCACCGGCAAGAATGATTATGCGGCGCAGGTGGAGGTGTATTACTCCGCCGGCCGCCTCACGCCTTTTGCCACGCTGGGTTACCGCAAGCTGGGCAACCCGCCCGGCTCCGACCTGCGCGATTTTGCCTATGGCACCCTTGGCCTCAACTGGGCCTGCACGGAGCGGGTGACGCTCGCCCTGCTCGTGGATCTGGCGGCCCGGACTTCCGCCGCCGGCGCCTCGGCGACCAACTGGACCGTGTCGGCCAGCCGAGTCCTCGGCGAGCACTGGCACGCCCAGATCTACGGTGCGCTGGGCACTTCGGACGCCACGGCGGACCACGGGGGCGGGTTCGGCCTCAGCCGGTCGTGGTAGGCGGCATGATCAACCGCCCGGCCGGCGCGGCGGACGCTGGTTGGGGTTCACCCGGGGCGGAGTCTTGGTCGCGGGCGGGCGGGTCACCCGGTTGGTGCTGCCGCTCTGGCTGGCGTTGGCTTTCGCCCGGTTGGCCGCCGCCGCATTGACCTCTTCGCGGGTCGCGCCGGTGGCCGCCGCCCTTTCCTTCATCTGGTCGTCGGCGCGGTTTTGCGAGTCGGTTCGGGTGGCCGGCAGGCGCTGCAGAAGCTCCGCGGCGCTGCGATCGTTGTCCTGCGCCTCGCGCTGGAGCGATTCCGACCTCTGCTGATCCAGCTTGCTCGTCTTCACCTGCTTGATCCTGATCCCGCGGGCATCGAGGTCGGCGGTCACGTCCAGTTGCTGGTTGGCCGGCACGGGGATCTCGCGACCGGCATTCGGCGTGACATGCACCAGTCCGCTGGCCGTGCTGAGGCGGAAGGAGGCGCCGCCGGGAGCCTCCGGCTGATAAACGAGCTCGAAGACCGTGCCCCGCACCGCGGCCATGCTGATGGGGGTCCGCACGTTGAGCACGGAGCCGGGGTTGAGCTTGCGCACGCGGGTAAGCAATTCGCCAAATTCGAGATCGAGCTCAATCTTGGAAACCCCGGTTTCGGCGGTTCCGGCGGTATCAGCCGCCGCGATGAAGGCCGGGCCGGAGCGCAGCGCCACGGCGATCTTGAGCCGGCTTTTTTCCTTGAGGGCCACGATGGATCCGTTGGGCAGGACGAGCATGACGCTGGAGCGCGCGGCGGTGGTGACCGTGTCGGCAGCGGCAAGCTGGGTGCCGTCAGCCACGGACTCGGTTGCTCCGGAGTGACCCCGCAGCACCTCCACCGTGCCCTTGACCTGCACCGCCACGACCACGGCGGATTCATCGGCGGCAGGAAGGGAGGAAGCCGCCAAGGCGAACAGGGCCGACCGCCAGCCGCGGGATCGGAGGAGCATGGGCGGATGGTAGTCGAACTAGGAGCCGCGTCTAGCCCGAAGAGCCCGAGGGTGCGGACGGAAATACTCCGCTTGCCCGGTGAGACCCTCTGGTTTGGAGGCGACAGGGTCGATCCACCCGAAAGGTGGACGGATATCCGGCGATTCGCCTTTTCACTCCGCAGCAACCTCGAGGCCTTCGTGCGCCCCCTCTTCTCCGAACCGCACCGCCACGGTCATCGGTCGGCAGCACACTTGTGATTTCCAGCGCCCTGTAGGGCACCCGCTGTCAATCACCCTCCACTCCGTGTCGGGCCAACACGCGGTGTTGGCCATCTCCGCCTATCGGCTCCGTCGCAGTCCACGGTGAACTCGGCGCTGCCTTCGCTGGCATCCAGCGCGAGGGAAAAGGTTTCCCCGCTTCGCTGGCATCCAGCGCGAGGGAAAAGGTTTCCCCGCAGTGCGGACATTCGATGGTGGCGTCGTCGTTCATGCGGCTCGGTCTTTGTGGGCCAGCGACCTTGGGCGCGCTCCGGGAACGGCGTGCGCGTGCAAGCACGCTGCCCACCCGCAGCAATCCGGGCTTCAGGCGGAATCTAGCACGGCTGGTGGCCCCAGTCGTTCTCCTTCTGGTCCTGGGCGAAGCGCTCCATCTGCTCCTCAGGCGTGAGGTGGTCGGCGGGCTTGTCCGCCGTGGCGGGCACGTCCTTGGCGGCCGGCTTTTCAGGGGATGGTGCGGGCGGCAGCTCGGGTTGCTTCGGATCAGTTACTGGGGACATGGTGGTATGATGCCGGAATTCAGCTCCGCGCTCAACACCCCATTGAGGCTGCAGCGTGATTAATTGTCGGCCAGAGCGGCGCGGATCTTGGCGGCGACGGGGGCGAGGACCTCCATCGGGAAGGGGTCGCCTTCGCGTCTGGGCGGAGTCTGGGTTTCGGCCTGGCCGGTGAGCCCGCGGGCGGGCGGCTCGGTCGCTCCGGGCGGGGTCGGGGCGTCGCCGGTGAACCGCGGGATGAGGTGCAGGTGGGCGTGGAAGACCGATTGTCCGGCGGGCCGGCCGTTGCTCATGTGCAGCTGGAAGCCCTCCATCTTCAGGTCGGTGCCCTTGATGGCGGCGATGATCTTCCGCGCGACATCGGTCATGTGGTGGAAGGTGGCCGGCGGCACGGTCAGGAAGTTCTCCGCATGGGCGGCGGGGACGACGAGCGTGTGGCCGGGATTGCGGGCGCCGATGCTGAGGAACGCGACGACGGTGTCGTCGCGATAGACGACGCCCTCGGCCTGGCGCGTGCCGGCGACGATCTCGCAGAAAACGCAGGTTTCGGCGCCGAGCACCGAGGTGGAGAGCAGGCAAAGGAAATGCAGGGTGAATGTGCGCATGGGGGGACGGGGAATCCTGGGTTGGTCTTCTGCTCCGCCATGAAGAAGACCTGCGGGGTCGGTCGGTCCGGCGGTGCCAGCATCTGTAGAGGCAACGCGGGCCGACTCAATTCCCGTCGGGCCCAGCGGCCGAAATTGTCTTGGCACGAAACGGCCGGCCAAGTATCCGTGCCTTGCTCCAAAGCCCCGCATCCCGTGAGCGAAGACAACTCCTTGGGGAACCAATCGAAGCCAGGTCGTTCACGCTTGCCCGTGATGCTGGCGATTGGGTCCGTCATTGTCGCCGGTGTCTACTTCGTCGTCCAATCGACCACGAAAAAGACCGAAGCCGGGCTGGAAGAGACGGTCCAGCAGGCCAAGGAGCAGGCCGCCAGCACTCCCCGTCTCACACCCGAGGAGGAATACGACCGGGGGCTCAAGGCGCTGGAAGTGGGGGAGAGCGGCCCGGCCTACGAACTTGCCGCCCGCTGGTTCCGGCTGGCCGCCGACCACGGGCACGTTCCGGCGCAATTCGAGACCGCCCGGCTGCTGTGGTTCGGCCTCGGCGCTCCAGCCGACCCGGGCGCGGCCCGGCGCTACGCCCGGGAAGCCGCGAGCAAGGGATTCCCACCGGCCGTGACCCTGGCGGGAATCTGGGAGACCACGGCGGAAGACGGCGACACCGAACAGGGCCTGCGCTGGCTGGGGGCCGCGGCCGAGGACGACGATCCGTGGGCGCAGGCACGCCTCGCGCTGATCCACCTCGAGGGCAAGCTGCTGGAAGCGGACGATCTCACCGCGCTTTACTGGGCCGAGCGGGCCCACGCCCTTGCACCGGAAGACGCGGAGGAATTGAGATTGCTGGCGTGGCAGCGCATCCCCGCCTCCTCCCGCGCGCTCACGGTCGCGCTCCTGGCCGGCCAGCTGGGGCGCGAAGTCGTGCCGCCCGTCACTCCCGGCAATTAGCACCCTCCTTCATGAAATCCCACCCCCGACTGTCCCGCGCGCACAGGCCCGCGATGGCACGCTGTTTCGCCGTCACGCTGCTCCTCCTGACCGGCGCCGGTCGCGGCCGGGCGGACGGCGATCCCGCAGCGGCGCTGGAGACGGTCGCCGGCGCGATCGCGCAGGCCCGGGCCGCGATGAGCGCGGACGCCCGGCAGGCCCACGAGGCGGAGATCGAAGCGGCCCTGGCCGGGATCCGCGCCCAGGCCGGGAAAATGGCCGGTTTCGAGGGGGAGAACCAGGCCGCCGAGCAGCGGATCACGAGCGCCAACTCCAGCCTGCAATCGGCGCAACGCGATCTCGATAATTACAACACGCAGGTGGAGACGGAGCGGCAGGCTCTGATGCGCGAGGCCCAGTCGTGGATGGCGCAGCAGGATTCCTGGAACCGGCAATACGCCAACAAGGCCTTCGACATGCCCGAACCCTACAACTCGATCCAGGCCGAGCGCACCCGCATCAGCAACGGGATCGACTCGGTCAACGCCCGCGGCGAGGCGCTGATGCAGCGGGTCCGGGCACGCCAGCAGCAGCTGGAGTCGGTGGTGAACAGCCGGTTCCAGACCCTCCTCGGCGCCCAGCAGAACCGGGACAAGCTCAAGCAGTCGCAACTGGAGCTGGCGCGGGAGTTCGAACAGGCGATCAACTCGCTCAACCAGCGGCTGCTCGACTGGGTGAAGGAAAGCCCGGCGCCGGTGGGCGGCGGATTCAACCTCAAGGACAACCAGGCGCTCCGCGACCTGATGCGCGCGTTCAACCAGGGGACGGCCATGGGCTCCCATGCGGCCGACCAGTATCTGACCCACTACGCCCCGGCCAAGGCGGCCAGCAACGTGGTCTTCGACACCGATGGCGGCTCCGACGACGGACTGGCGGTCTTCGTCGGCGGCGAACGGAAGCCCGCCCCACCGGACATCCAGAAGAACGAGGCGGTGCAGGCGCTCGTGCGCGGGCTGGCCGAGGCCCAGAACGCCGCCAGCGAGGCGCAGCGGCAATGGGACGCCGTCGCGCGCGACCGCACCGCCACGCCGGAACAGCTGCGCCAGGCCGACCTCGCGCTCACGCAGGTCACCAACCGCCTGCAGCAGCTCCGCTATGAGCAAAAGCAGGCCACCAGCCTTTTCGGCCTCTCCGCCCCCGCGAAGCAGTGACCCGGGCGGCGGACGGGCCAGGCAGCGGGCCGGCCTGCTGCTGGCGGCGATCGTGCTGGCGCTGGTCCCGCGGCCCGCGACCGCCGAGGGCGAGGCCGCGAAACCGGCGCATCTGCTCGCGCTCCGGCCCGTGCCCGAGAACATCCCGTCCGCCGAGCAGGACAAACTGCGGGTGAGGCTGGCCTTGATGCAAGGGGCACAGAAATACCTGAAAGAGGAGCTTGATGCCTATTTTGCGAAATACGGCAGCGAGATCAGCCCGCAGGCGAAGGAATACCCGGACTTCCTCGCGACCCGGGAGCGGATCGTGGGGCACAACGACCGGCTGACGAAGTCCATCAACGACTACAACTCGGAGACGCTCGCCGCGCTCGATGCCGAGGCGAAGCGCCTGCAGGAGCGGATCGACGGCTTCCGCCAGAACTTCGAGCGGCTGGGCAAGTCATCCGCCCAGCGCAGCGCCGCCTCCAGCGAGCTGGGCGACCTGAGCGCGCAGGAGCGCGACGCGTTGCTCGAAACCCTGCGCGACCGGGCGAAGGACGCCGCGTTCGAGGCGGGCGAGCTGGGGGTGGAGAAGGCGCTCGAACGGGCCACGCGGATCAACCCGGCGGCGGCGAAGAAGATCATCGACCGGCTCAAGAAGGCCGGGGCGGACAACCCGCATCTGCTCGAGCTGATCGAGGCCGTCGGCAACGCGAAGAACAAGCAGGAGCGCCTCGAGCGCGCCAAGAAGCTCTACGAGATGCTGAAGAACGAGAAGACCCTCTGGACCCTCGGCGACCTGGCCGACCGGGAGGAATATCTCGCCGCCCTGATCGAGATCACGAGCTGGCTGTCCCCGAGCCCGTTCCTGACCGTCTGCGCGGAGGGGCTCTTCGACGTGGTGAAGGCCAATCTCGCGGCGTGGCTGGTGCTGGCGCCGAACGTGGATCTGCTGAACAATTCGTCGGAGGCACGGCTCCGGGACCTCAAGGTGCTCGCCGAGCAGCAGGTCGAGCTCATCAACCAGCGCAAGCGGGTGCGGCAGGAGCGGAAAGAGCTGCCCGCCCGGGTCGCGGGGCCGCCAGACATCTCATTGAAGCCCTCCTGGCTGTGAGCCGGGCCTGGGAAAAAACGGCCCGCCGGGAAGGCGGGCCGGTATTGGCGGCTGAGAGCTGTCAGCTCAGGGCCCGTCAGTGCCCGGCGTGGGCGGGTTCCTCTTTCTTCTTTTTGCCGCCGGCGGGGGCGTCCTCGGAGATCATGTCCGGCGGGACGTTCGAGAGGGCGTCCTGCATGGTGGTGAGGCCCATTTTGACCTTGAGCATGGAGTCCTGGTGCAGGGTCTTCATGCCGGTCTTCATGCAGACGCGCTTGAGGTCGGCGACCTCGACCTCGGCGTTGATGGCCTCGACGATCTCCTCGTTGTTGACCATGAGCTCGTGGATGCCGACGCGGCCCTTGTAGCCCTGGCCGCCGCAGATGTGGCAGCCGCCGGGGGCGGCCTTGAAGATCTCGGGCGCCTTGTCGAGCTTGAGCGCCTGCATGATGATCTCGGCCTCGCGGCCCTCGGGGACATACTTGACCTTGCAGTTCTTGCAGGCGCGGCGCAGGAGGCGCTGGGCGCAGACGCAGACGAGGGCGGCGGAAATGTTGAAGGGCTCGATGCCCATCTCGCCCATGCGGGAGACGGTGGAGGGGGCGTCGTTGGTGTGGAGGGTGGAGACGAGCAAGTGGCCGGTGAGGGCGGCTTCGCAGGCGATCTGGGCGGTCTCCTTGTCGCGGATCTCACCGACGAGGATGATGTCGGGGTCCATGCGCAGGTAGCAGCGGAGGGCGCGCTGGAAATCGAGGCCGATCTGCTTGTTCATCTGCATCTGGTTGAGGCCGGGCAGGGTGTATTCGATCGGGTCTTCGGCGGTCTGGATGTTGACGTCGGGCTCGTTGATCTCGGCGAGGGCGGCGTAGAGGGTCATGGACTTGCCGGAGCCGGTGGGGCCGCAGTGCAGGATCATGCCATAGGGCTGGCGGACGCAGTCGCGGTATTTGGCGAGGTTCTCGTCGGAGAAGCCGAGCTGGGGGAGGGGCAGGGTGGACTTCTGCTTGTCGAGGATACGCATGACGACCTTTTCGCCGTGGTTCATCGGGCCGGTGGCGACGCGGAGGTCGATGTCGATGTTCTTCTTGGTGTATTTCTTGAAGACGATGCGTCCGTCCTGCGGCAACCGGCGCTCGGAGATGTCGAGGTTGCACATGATCTTGAGGCGGGCGACGAGGGCGCCGACGACCTGCTTGGGCAGGCGGAGTTTTTCGCTGCACATGCCGTCCACGCGGTAGCGGACGATGAGCTCCTTTTCCTGGGGCTCGATGTGGATGTCCGAGGCGCCGGCGATGTAGGCGTCCTCGATGATGCGGTTGGCGAGCTGGATGACGGGGGCGGAATCCTCGCTCTCGAGGTCCACGGCCTTGACGCCTTCGCCACCGCCGCCGCCCTCGGTGTAGGCGCCGGCGATGAGGTCGGTGACCTCGTCGAGGGCGACATCCTCGCCGGCGCCGGGGGCGGGGGCGGGGGCCTTGGAGTCCTTGAAGTATTTCTTGAGGAGTTCGTCGAGGAGGGTGGCGGGGATGACGCGGACCTCCTCGATGTGCAGCTCGGTGGCGGCCTGGAAGGACTCGCGTTTGGCGAAGTCGAGGGGGTTGGACATCAGGACGGAGACGCCGTTGTTGCCGATCTTCTTGACGGGGAAGACCTGTTCGCGGCGGATGACGGCGTCGCCGGTGATCTCGACGAGCTTGTCGTCCACCTCGCCCTCCTCGAGGGCGGTGACGAGGGGCATGTCGGTGAACTTGGAGATGAACTTGGCGGTGTCCTCGGCGGAGAGCTGGAACTTCGGATCCAGCATGCGCTGGATGAGGGAGGAGGAGTATTCGGCGACCTCCTGGAGGACGCTGAGATCCTTGGTGGTGAAGCGGCCGCCGGTGCCGGCGGCGGGCTCCTTGTTGAGGACCTGGATGGCGCCGATGACGATGTTGGTCTTCAGCGCGACGGTGAGCATGGATTGGACGTCGAAGCCGACGTCCATCTTCTTGAGGGAGGCGGCGTCGGCGCCGCCGGCGCTGAAGAAGAGGGCCTGGCCGGTGGTGATGACCTTGCCGACGTTGCCGGTGCCGGCGGGGAGCTTGAGGGCGAGAAGCTTCTTGGAGGTGTCCTTGAATTGCTGCTCCTTCTCCTTGTCGGCGCCCCAAAGAGTGGGGGAGTAATAGACCTGCTTGAAGGCGATCTCGCCGCCCTCGACGAGGTAGAAGGTCATGGACTGGCACTGGAGGGCCTCGACGACCTTGCTGGCGGTGAGCTCGATGACGGTGTTGACGTCCTCGCGGCTGGGGGCGGGCTTGGAGATGACCTTGATCAGCAGCGAGCGGCGCAGCGTGTTGGTGAGGGCGGTGGTGGGCGGAGGAGGCATGGCGATGCGAGGGGTGCGGCTTGGGAGAGGGTTTCAGGCGACCGGCGCCGAAAATAATTGTCCGGGGCGGCGGTGCAACGTCGGGCGCTTCAAAACGCGCTTGCTTGTAGGGCGATTTTTCAACGTGGTCGAGGCTTACTTTCAGATGCTTGCTTGGTGCAAAGAGATGTGGCGGCGGCTGGCCGGGCGGACGGACCGTCCGCCGGGAGCCGAGGCGGGCGAACGGGGCGAGGCGGCGGCGGCGGATTTCCTGCAAAAGCGGCACGGCTACGCCATCGTGACGCGCAACTGGCGCAACCCCCGCGACCAGCGGGACGAGATCGACCTGGTCTGCCGCGACGGCGACGTGCTGGTGTTCGTGGAGGTGAAGGCGCGGGGCGCGGACGCGCTGGTGCCGGGCTACTACACGGTGAACGACCGCAAGAAGCGCGTGCTGCGCCGCGCCGTGCATGCCTACCTGACGGCGCTGGCGCACCCGCCCCGGACGTTCCGTTTCGACGTGGTGGAGGTCGCGCTGCACGGACAACTGCCGCCCCAGGTCCTGCACTTCGAGAACGTGCCGCTGTTTCCCAAGGGCTACCATGTGACACGGCAGACGGAGATGTAGATCGCCGACACCGCCGTGTGATTCATCCGCGTCACAAGGCCGTGTGGCTCGGAAATAGCCTTGCGGCTGGTCTCGCGCGGCGAGAGGCTCCGCGACAACATGGCTGAATCGCCCCGGCATCCGTTTCTCCACGGCCTGAGCAAGCACCGCGGCTCGCCGCCGACGGTCATCGTCATCTTCGGCGCCTCCGGCGACCTGACCGCGCGCAAGCTGATCCCGGCGATCTACAATCTCGCTTCCGACGGCCTGCTGCCGGCGGATTTTTATCTGATCGGCTTCGGCCGGAAGCCGGTGCCGGACGCCGAATTCCAGCAGATGGCCGCGGATGCCATCAAGGAGTTCTCCCGGCGCGAGCTGAAGGACGACGTCTGGTCGCGCCTCGCCCCGCGCACGCTCTACGTGAGCGGCGGCTACGACGAGAAGCCCGCCTACGACAAGCTCGCGCAGCGCATCGCGGGCCTCGAAAAGGACATCGGCCAGGATCTGCAGTCGCTGTTCTACATCTCCACGCCGCCGACGGTCTTCGCGCCCATCATCGCCAACCTCGGCGCGAGCGGCCTGGCGTCGCGCCATCTCCGCACCGCGCACCACTCGAAGGTGGTCATCGAAAAACCGTTCGGCCGCGACCTGAAGTCCGCGCAGGAGCTGAACCGCGCCATCAACGCCGTGTTCGAGGAGTCGCAGGTCTATCGCATCGACCATTACCTCGGCAAGGAGACCGTGCAGGACCTGCTCGTGCAGCGGTTCGCCAACGCCATCTTCGAGCCGCTCTGGAACCGCAATTACATCGACCACGTGCAGATCACGGTGGCCGAGGAGGTCGGCGTGGGCACGCGCGCGGGCTATTACGAGCAGAGCGGCTGCCTGCGCGACATGATCCAGAACCACACCATGCAGCTTCTCGCGCTCACGGCGATGGAGCCGCCCGTGTCCCTCGACGCCACCTCCATCCGCAACGAGAAGGTGAAGCTCCTCAACGCCATCCACCCGCTGCGGCTCTCGCCCGGCCGGCCCAGCGACGTGGCCCGCGCGCAATACACCGCCGGCGTCCTCGGCGGCAAGCCGGTCAAGGGCTACCTCGAGGAGCAGGACATCAAGCCGGAGTCGTTCACCGAGACCTACGCCGCGCTGCGCTTCAGCATCAACAACTGGCGCTGGGCCGGCGTGCCGTTCTATTTGCGCTCGGGCAAGCGGATGGCGCGGCGCGTCAGCGAGATCGCCATCCGCTTCAAGCGCGCGCCCGGCAGCCTCTTCGCCCAGGCCGAGCGTTTCCCGCTCGCGGCCAACACCCTGGCGTTCCAGATCCAGCCCGACGAGGGCCTGAGCATGATCCTCAACGCGAAGATCCCCGGCCTCGAGACGCGCACGCAGCCGGTGAAGATGAACTTCAAATACGCCACGACCTTCGGCTCGAACACGCCCGAGGCCTACGAACGGCTGGTGCTCGACGCGATGATCGGCGACGGCACGCTCTTCATCCGTGGCGACGAGACCGAGCGCTCGTGGGAGCTCTGCACGCCCATCCTCGAACACTGGGCCGGGCAGAAGCGCGAGGGGCTCGACACCTACGCCGCCGGCTCGTGGGGCCCGGCCTCGTCCGCCGGCCTGCTGGCCGCGAACAACCACGAGTGGCGCGAACCGTGACCACGGCGCGGAACGCCAGGGAATCTTCAACATCCAAGCACCAACCTCCAGTGAATCATCAGAGCCCAAACATCGAACCTGCTTGCGCGAAGTGTCCGGTCATTGGGGCATGGGCTTTGGGCCATTCTCTGGAGGTTGGATGTTGGAGCTTGGAGCTTCAGCCTTGCTGACATGACCGCCGCGGCCAGCACCTCCGTCTTCGACGCGTTGCCGGGCATGGCCGCGCCGGTGAACGACATTGGCGGCGCGTTCAAGAAGCTCTGGGCGGACAGCCCGGCCGAGGAGATGCGCGCCATGCAGCTCAACCTCGTGCTGCACCTCGGCTCGAACACCACGCCGGAAGACGCGGTCGAACAGTTCCGCGCCACGGTGCGGTTCTCGCAGCGCTACCCGTGCCGCGTCGTCGTGCTGGCGCCGGACTTCGAGGAGGGGCCGCCGGCCGAGATCCGGGCGAAGATCTACGGCGAGTGCTCGACGGGGAAGGGGAAGAACGACACGCGCTGCTGCGAGTTCGTCATCCTCCACTACACGATGGCCGCGCGCGTGTTCCTGGAGAACCAGGTGTCCGTGTGCCTCTCGACCGACCTGCCCCTGTATTACTGGGCGCACCGTTTCGCGGAGACGAAGCGGCTGGCCGACTATTCTTACCTGCTGACCCGCTCGAAGCGCATCATGTTCGACAGCGCGGTGGTGCCGGCGGACGCTTTCACCTACCCGTGGCCGAACATCGCCGCCGTGCGCGACCTGGCCTACACGCGCACGCTGCCGCTGCGGCAGAACCTCGGCCAGTTCCTCAGCCGCTACGCGCCCGCGCTCATCACGGAGGGATTGCAGCGCGTCACGATGCGGCGCCGCGGCACGCTGTCCGCCGAGGCCAGTTGCCTGCTCGGATGGATCAGGAAGGGCCTGGCCCGGAGCGGGGCCGATGTGGCCGGCATCAAGTGCGAGGTCGCGGGGGAGAAATGCGCCCGGTGCTTCGAGGTGGAGTTTGTCTATGCGGACAAAAGGAAATCCTTCCAGTGGCAGGCCGACCTGGAGCGGGACGAAGCGCGATTCGAGGGAGACCTCGGCGCCGGACGGACAACGCTGACGCTGGGCGCGCACCTGCTCGGGCCGGAGGCGGCGCTGTCGGAGGCGATGTTCTTCTAGGGTAAGGGTTTTGGCCACGGATGACATGGATCAAGTCCGGCCGTCATTCTGAGCGTAGCGAGGAATCCAGATTCATGACTGTTGCCCCTTGGATCCTTCACTGCGTTCAGGATGACGGTTGGGGCAGCCGGCCTTTCTCTGTGGCCTTGGTAAGGCCTCCGTGCTCTCTGTGACCAAACAATGAAAGAACTCAGTTCCAGCTACGGCCGGGTGTTCATCGGCCCGAAGGAGGATTGTTTTCGCACCGCGGGGTTCCTCGCCGAGGGCCTGCGCGGCAAGAAGACGGGCGCGAAGCATTTCACCTGGGCGCTGACCGGCGGCTCGACGCCGAAGGAGTGGTATCAATGGTGCGTGGCCAAGGACGCTCTTTCCCCTCCGTTGGTCGCACAAACCGACTGGTTCACGAGCGACGAGCGGCATGTGCCGCTGGAGAGCGGCGAGAGCAACTTCGGCAACGCCGACCGGCAGTTGCTCGGGCCGTTGAAGGTGCCCGCGGAGCGCAAGCATCCGTGGCCCGTGGACCTCCCGGCGCCCCAGGCCGCGGAGGAGTTCGAGCGGTCGGCGGCCGCGTGGTTCGGCAAAGGCTCGTCCTTCGACATCTGTTTCCTCGGGATGGGCGACGACTGCCACACCGCCTCCATCTTCCCGGGCAGCCCGCTGCTGCTGGAGGACGGCGGCAGCTACTTCGCGGCGGTCGAGGTGCCGGGCAAGGGATGGCGGCTGACCATCACGCCGACGGGGTTGCGCGCCTGCAGCCTGATCGTGGTGATGGCGCTCGGCGCGGGGAAGGCGGAGGCGCTGCATCGTGTGCACGCCGGGCCGCTCGATCCTTCATCCGCGCCCGTGCAGGTGCTGCGGACGTGCGCTCCAAACGTCGTCTGGCTCGTGGACGAGCCCGCCGCGGCTAGGTTTTTGAAGGAGTGATCTCCACAGGAGCCACGAAGCAGGTGGAGGGTTCAGCTCCTGCTGAGCCGCGGCCCAGCAGGAGCTGGGCCCTCCAGTTTGTCATTCTGAGCGAAGCGAAGAATCCAGTGTGTTGCCCGGAGGGGAGGTATTCTGGATTCTTCGCTTCGCTCAGAATGACGGGAAAGTTTATCCGTGTTAATCTGTGTAAGCCGTGGTTAAAGAAATCATGCCTTGGATCTGGCTCATCATCGCAGGCATCCTCGAAATCGCCTGGGCGGTCGGGTTGAAATACACCGCCGGCTTTACCCGGCTGTGGCCGACGGTGGCGACGGTGGTGCTGATGATCGCGAGTTTCTGGTGCCTGGCGCAGGCGGTGAAGGGGCTGCCGCTGGGGACGAGTTACGCCATCTGGACGGGCATCGGCGCGGTGGGCACGGCCATCCTCGGCATCGTCCTGTTCAAGGAGCCGGCGACAGTCGCCCGGCTGCTGTGCATGCTGCTCATCGTGGCCGGCATCGTGGGTTTGAGGCTGACAACGCGGGCCTGAGCCGGCACCGTGCCGGCATGAAGAAACCGAAGGCGAAGGTCACCGGATTGGGCGGTGTGTTCATGCGGGTGAAGAACCCGAAGAAGCTCGGCGCGTGGTATCGCAAGCACCTCGGGCTAGACGTGAACGAGCAGTGGTGCGGCATGTCCTTCAACTGGCGCGAGGCCAAGAACCCGAAGAAGAAGGGCAGCACCGTCTGGAGCCTGTTCGACCCGGACACGAAGTATTTCGGCAAGGCGAAGCAGGCCGTGATGCTGAACTACCGCGTGGCCAACCTGAAGAAAGTGCTCGCAGCCCTGAAGAAGGAGGGCGTCTGGGTGGACCCGAAGACCGAGTCGTCCGAGTTCGGCAAGTTCGGCTGGATCAAGGACGGCGAAGGCAACCGGATCGAACTCTGGCAGCCCCCGAAGGGCATGTGACCGGCCCCGGTTCCGGGGCTTCCCGGCGTCGCCAGGAGCGGGAAGAACTAGGGGTTGACAGCCCTTTGCCGGCTCTTGAACTTCACCGGCTCTTCACGGCGGCCATAGCTCAGTTGGTTAGAGCACAAGATTGTGGATCTTGGGGTCGCGGGTTCGAGTCCCGTTGGCCGCCCCATTTACGAAAGAGGCATGTATTTCGTGTATATCCTCGCGTGCCGGCAGACCGGCCGATCTTACGTCGGCCATACGGCGGATTTGATCGATCGTTTTCGCCGGCACTGCTCGGGCTCGACCCGGACTACACGGGAACAGCTTCGCGAGCCTGTCGTCGTCCATTGGGAAAGTTTGCCCACCCGCTCCGAAGCGATGAGGCGGGAAAGATATTACAAGCATGGGGCGGGGCATCGCCTCAGGCAGCAACTGGTGACGGCGGGGCTGAACCTGTATGCGGCCGAGAGCTAGAGGGTTCTACCGCAGCGCAGATTGGATCTTGGGGTCGCGGGTTCCTCTGCTGGCCAGCAGAGCGTTGGCCGCCCCATTTTCGCCTTTTCGTTTGCGACCGTCGCCAAGGCCTAGTTCGCTGAACTCCCGTGCGTTGCCGGCTGCTCACCTACAACATCGCCCACGCCCGGGGGCTGGGATTGCACCAGGGGCTGCGCTCGAAGGCGCAAATCCGCGGCCAGTTGATGAAGATCGCGAATCTCATCCAGCGGCTCGAGGCCGACATCGTGGCCTTGCAAGAGGTGGATGTGAACGCGCGCTGGAGCGGCAGCTTCGACCACCTCGCCTGGCTGCGCGACCACACCGGTCTGCCGCGCGCCGTGTATGGCGTGAACAACCGCTTCAGCCGCCATTTCCCGCTCAATTACGGCAACGCCATCCTCTCGCGCTGGCCGATCCATCATCACGAGGCCGTGCCCTTCGGCCGGGGGCTGATTGCCGGCAAGGGATTCATCTTTGCCGAGATCGAGAGCCCGGACGGGCGCCTGCCGGTGGTGAACATCCACCTCAGCCACCAATCCCGGCGCGCGCGGCTGAAGCAGACCGCGCGGCTGATGGAGTTCCTCGACACGCAGCGGAGCAACCGGAAGGCGCACTGGCGGACACTGCCGCTCATCTGCGGCGACATGAACAACCCGTCCCACCAGCCGGACGCCACGGCCACGCTGCTCGGCTACCTGGAACAGTTCGAGAACTACACCCTGCTGCCCAAGGGCCGGCGCGACGGCCGGCACGCGCACACCTTCCCCTCGCACTGGCCCGTGCGCGCCCTCGACTACGTGTATCTCCCTGCCGCCTGCGGCGAGCCGGAGGTGACGGTCGTGCGCAGCTACCTGTCGGACCACCGTCCGGTGCTGGTGGAGTTCAAGATTTGAGACGGGCTCGTGCAGTTGAGCTAGGAATCCTCGCTTGAAACGCATCCACTTATCGAGCTTCGCTCAATAGGCTGTCAGCAATAGGTGGAGCGGATTGCCCTCAATCCGCTCTGAACGCGTTGGGGGCAACGCGTTCCACCCGCGTCAGGCTGATTGGCGAGCCTCAATAATGGTGGAACGCGCTGACCTCAGCGCGTTGCGGCAAAGCCACTTCGAGCCAGCGCCTTGAGGTCAAGGCGCTCCACCTTCAATCGCACGAGTCCGGCTGAGCCCTTTGTGTCACAACCGGGCTCCGACGACTTTTTTCGTGTCATTTGTCGGGAATCCTGCCCAAGTTGCCGGTTCCCGTCCCATGGATCGCATCGCCCAAGCCTTCAGCCGTGCCCGTGCCGGGCAACGGGCGTGCTTTGTGACCTACCTGTGCGCGGGCGATCCGGATTTCGACACCTCGGTGGCGGCCTGCCGGGCGGTGCTCGAGGCGGGCACGGACATCCTCGAGCTTGGCGTGCCCTTTTCCGATCCGCTGGCCGACGGCCTGACCAACCAGCTCGCGGCCCAGCGCGCGCTCGAAAGCGGCATGACGGCGGCACGGCTGTTCGAACTGGTCCGCCGCATCCGCGAGTTCAGCGAGACGCCGGTCGTCTTCTACACTTACTTCAACCTCGTCCACGCCGCCGGAGTGGAAAACTATGCGCGCACCGCGAAGGAGGCCGGCGTGGACGGCCTGCTGACGCTCGATCTGCCGCCGGAGGAGGCCGGCGAACTGCTGGCCGCGTGCGAGCGCCACGGCCTGAAGACGGTCTTCATTGTCGCGCCCACCACGCCGGAAGCGCGCCTGCCGAGGATCGCCGCCGCCGCCACGGGGTTCATCTACTATGTCTCGCGCGAGGGGGTGACCGGTGTCCGCGACCAGCTTGCAACGAACATACCCGAGGCCGTCGCCCGCATCCGCCGGCACGCGGCGCTGCCGGTCGTCGTGGGTTTCGGCATCTCCACCGTGGAACAGGTGAGGTTGGTCGCCAAGGCCGCGGACGGCGTGGTGGTCGGCAGCGCCCTGGTGAACATCGTGCGCGAGGGCCTGTCGGACAAAACCGGACTTCCGGCCCGGTTGCGCGAAGTTGCGAGCGGGCTTGTCGCGGGGGTCCATTAGGCTCTAGCTTTTGTCATGCCCGCCGCTCCCCAGAAGATCCTTTGCATCGACGACGACCGCGTCCAGCAGCGGCTCGTGCAGCAGTTGGTGAAGAATTTCCGGACCGGCCCGTTCGAGTGCGACGGCGCGGAAAGCTACGACAGCGGGCTGAAGAAGCTCCTCAGCGGCAAATATGCGGCCTGTCTGCTCGACTACCGGCTCGGCCGGCGCGACGGCATCGAGATGCTGCACGAGGCCCGGGCCGCCCAGTGCGAGACACCGGTCATCTTCCTGACCGGCGACGACAACGAAGAAATCGACATCGCGGCGATGGAGGCCGGGGCGGTGGATTATCTCGTCAAGGGCGAGTTGAAACCCCGCCTGCTCGAGCGCTCCATCCGCTACGCGCTGAAGCTGAGCGAGACGATGCGGCAGCTTCGGCAGATGGCGCTGCACGACGAGCTGACCGGTCTCTTCAACCGCCGCGAGCTGCACCGGCTGCTGGGCGAGGAATGGCACCGCGGCTCGCGCTTCCTCCATCCGTTCGCGCTCGTGCTGACGGACATCGACCACTTCAAGCGCATCAACGACGAATACGGCCACCCCGTGGGCGACAAGGTGCTCTGCCACGTCGCCTCGCTGCTCACCGGCCAGGTGCGGCTGGTGGACCGGCTGGCGCGGTTCGGCGGCGAGGAGTTCGCCATCATCATGCCCGAGACCGGCCGGCAGGAGGCGGTGAGCACCGTGGACCGGCTGCGCGTGCTGCTGGAGGAGACGCCGTATCACGACCCCGCGAAGGATCTGAACATCGGCGTCACCATCAGCATCGGCGTGGCGGTGTCGCCGCACGATGCGACCAGCCCGGAGGATTTGATCGAGGCGGCGGACAAGGCGCTCTACGAGGCGAAGAAGGGCGGGCGCAACCGCGTGTGTTCGGCGGGTTGAGTTCGCGCTGTAGCCGGGGTCGCTGACCGCGGCCGATTCCCGTGCCCGGTCAGGAGTGCCCCTATGCCAACGTTCCTTGGCTTATGGCCTGTCATTGCGAGGAGCGCAGCGACGAAGCAATCCATCTGGATCGCCACGGCCCGCCATGCGGGCCTCGCGATGACAAAAGGCGAAAAGCTGCGGGCGCCTGGTATTACATCGCCGTCTTCTCCGCCGGCACCATGATGCGCAGGCTGCGGGGGCGGATGCCGACCTCCAGGCGCGCGATCTCGGCGCGCGGCTCGCCGTCGGTGTGCGCCCAGCCGGGCTTCGGGCGCTCGATGACGAAGCGCGTGTCCTGCAGCCGCAGCACGGACGGCACGCGGTCGAGCGACCCGTGGAAGAGCCGCCAGAGCAGCGACACGGCGTTGAGCCAGTTGACCGGGGGCACGGCGGTCAGGTCGAGCCGGCCGTCGTTCACCGACGCGCCGGGGGCGATGAAGGCGTTGTTGCCGTATTGGGCGGAGTTGGCGAGGGCGAGGGTGAAGGCCTCGACACGGTCGGTGCCGCGGGCGTGATGGATGACATAGGTCTCGGGCCGGTAGTCGCGCCAGGCCGCCGCGCTCGTGCGCAGGTAGCCGGTGAACCCGCGGTTCGCGAGCGAGGCGAAACGCCCGGCGATGAGCGCCTCGAAACCCAGCCCGGCCGCGCTGAAAAACGGATTGGCGTTGAGCACGCCGGTATCGATGGCCACCGGGCGGCCTTCGCGCAGCGCCCGGAACGCGCCGTGACCGGGCCCGGGGATGCCGAGGTGCCGGCCGAGGCCGTTGCCCGAGCCGCAGGGGATGAGGCCGAACACGGTTTCGGTGCCGATCAGTGCGCTGGCGACCTCGTTCATCGTGCCGTCGCCGCCGATGGCGACGACGAGCGTGCAACCCTCGTCGATCGCCCGGCGGGCCAGCTCGGTGGCGTGCCGGGGCCGCTCCGTGGAGACGACGGCCGCGTCCCATCCGTGACGGGCGATGAACTCCCGGGCGCGGTCACGCAGACAGGGGTTGCGGGGGTTGCTGCCGGAGTGGGGGTTGAAGATGAACCGGGCTTTCAAAGGCGGGCGGCGGAAAGGTCAGTGAGGCGCGGGCGCGGCGCGAGGGCAAAAGGAGTTTTGCAACGTTCCGGTGGCGCGCTTGCAATGCGGCATGGGTGGCACAATTCATGTCCTCACGGGCTGCACGGCGGTCGGCAAGACCGCGCTGGCGCTGGAGTGGGCGGAGGCGAACGGCGCCGAGATCGTGTCGTGCGACTCGCTGCTGTTCTACCGCGGCATGGACATCGGCACGGCGAAGCCCTCGCGGGAGGAACTGGCGCGCCTGCCGCACCATCTGGTGGACATCTGCGAGGTGCGCGAGCGGATGGATGTAACACATTATATTACAAAGGCGCGGGCGGCGGTGGAGGACATCCGGCGGCGCGGGCGGAAGGTGCTGGTGACGGGCGGGAGCGGATTTTACCTGAAGGCGTTCTTCGCTCCCGTGGCCGACGATAACGAGGTGCCGGCGGAATTGCGGACGGAACTGCGCGGCAGACTGGAGCAAGAGGGCCTCGATGCGCTGTTGGCCGAGCTGCGCGGACTGAATCCGGACGGGCTCGGAGAACTCGACGTGAGGAACCCGCGCCGCGTGCTGCGCGCGCTCGAGCGCTGCCGGGCGAGCGGCCGGACACTGGCGGAGCTGGAGAAGGAGTTCGCCGAGCAACCGGGGCCGTTCGCGGACTGCGAGGTGCGGCTGTGCGAGCTGGTGCGGGAGAAGGCCGACCTGGAGCGGCGGATCGAGGAGCGGGTCGGCCAGATGCTGCGGGCCGGGCTGGTGGAGGAGGTGCGCGGGCTGCTGGGGCGGGGATTGAAGGAGAACCCGAGCGCGGCGAAGGCCATCGGCTACCGCGAGACCATCGATTTCATCGAGGGCCGTCTGCCTGCCCCGAGCCGGTCGAACGGGCCGGAGCGCGGGCTGGCGGCGGCCATCGCGCGGAACACCCGGGCGCTGGTGAAGAAGCAGCGGACGTGGTTCAAGACCCAGCTGCCGCCGCATGCGGTCGTGGACGCAGCCTCAGCCGATCTCATGCAGTTGAAAGCGATTTTCCCTCTGAAGGTCACAACCTGAATGATGCTGTGGGTCAGCCCGCTTGCGGGCGCCCTCGGAGCGCGAGCAAGCTCGCTGCCCACAACAAACAGCATGATCCCCTCAGTCGGGCCCGACGGGCTTTTCCTTGTGCCGCCAGTTCACCCACAGGGTCAGCACGGATGAGGCGAGCAGGCCGCCCACGGTGTAGAGCCCGAGCGTGACCGCGGCCAGTCCGGCGGGCGAAACCGTCCAGCGGAAGAAGCGGGCGAACTCGCCGATCTGCTTCTCGGGCAGCCCGGCCTCGCGGTAGCGGGCGACCTGCCATTCGAGATAGTGATCCGGCCAGGCAGGATGGATGATGAACAGATAGAGCGCGAGAAAGACATAGAACACCAGGGCCGCGACGAGACTCATGAACGTGCCGTGAAGCACGCCCTCCCACACGGGCAGCCAGTAGCGGTTCAACCGTGTGATCTGCCGGCGCAGGAAGACGTGCAGGATGGTCAGCAGGATGAGCACCGTCACCCAGCCGGTGGATTGGGCGAGGCCGAAGTGCCGCGTGTGCAGGCCGAGGGCGTATTCAATCAGCACCCAGCCGCTCATGGCGGCGCCGGCGAGAAGGCCGTAATTCAGTTCAGGTCTCATGCGGAAGGGTAAGGCTCATCCCATTGTTGCTATGCAATCGGACGGTCATTGCGAGGAGCGAAGCGACGAAGCCCTGGTCGCCTTCGGCGCCGCCAAAGGCGGGTAAACAATCCAGATGGATCGCCATCCCGCGATGGCGGGACTTCGCGCACCTCGCGATGACATGATGTATACCCAGCGCAACCCGTATCAGCCGGCCAGCAACGAGCCGTCCACCGGCGCGAGCCGGGCGGTGAAATGCCGGAGCAGTTCCGGGGCTTGGATGATCTTCACGCCGCGGATGCGGGGCTTGAGGCCGTTCACATGCAGCAACACCTCGGCAAGGTAATCCACGTGGCTCTGGGTGTAGACGCGCCGGGGGAAGGCGAGCCGCACCAGCTCCATCGGGGCCGGTTTCTCGGAGCCGTCGGGCTGCCGGCCGAACATGACGGAGCCGATCTCGACGGAGCGCACGCCGCCTTCGAGATAAAGCACGAGCGAGAGCGCCCAGGCCGGATACTGGCTCTGCGGGATGTGCGGAAGCATGGCCTTGGCGTCGATGTAGATGGCGTGGCCGCCGGTGGGCTGGACGATGGGCACGCCGGCGGCAGTGAGCTTCTCGCCGAGGTATTCGACCGAGCGGATGCGATAGCGCAGGTAATCCTCGTCGAGCACCTCCTTCAGGCCGATGGCGAGCGCCTCGAGGTCGTAGCCCGCGAGCCCGCCGTAGGTGGGAAAACCCTCGGTGAGGATGAGCTGGTTGCGGCAGCGGGCGGCGAGTTCGTCGTCGTTGAGCGCGAGAAAGCCGCCGATGTTCACGAGCCCGTCCTTCTTGGCGGACATGGTGCAGCCGTCGGCGCAGGCGAACATGTCGCGGGCGATCTCGAACGGCGTGCGGTGCGCCTGGCCGGGTTCGCGCTGCTTGATGAACCAGGCGTTCTCGGCGAAGCGGCAGCAGTCGAGGAGGAGCGGCACGCCGTGCTTCCTGCACACGGCCGAGGCCTCGCGCAGGTTGGCGAGGCTGACGGGCTGGCCGCCACCGGAGTTGTTCGTGACGGTGATCATCGCGAACGGCACGCGGCCCCGGTGGTCGGCGAGGCAGCGGTCGAGCGCGGCGGGGTCGATGTTGCCCTTGAAGGGCGCGAGGAGCGACGGCTGCGTCGCCTCGGCGCAGCGCAGATCCACGGCGGCGACGCCGAGGGCCTCGAGGTTGGCGCGGGTGGTGTCGAAGTGCGTGTTGTTCGGGACGACCTGGCCCCTGGCGCAGGCGCTGGAGAAGAGGATGCGCTCGGCGGCGCGGCCTTGGTGGGTGGGGATGATGTGCCGATAGCCGGTGAGGTCGCGCACGGCGGCTTCGAAACGGAAATAGGAGCGCGCGCCGGCGTAGGATTCGTCGCCCTGCATCATGCCGCCCCACTGGGCGGCGGACATGGCGCCGGTGCCGGAGTCGGTGAGCAGGTCGATGATGACGTCCTCGGCTCTGAGGAGGAAAAGATTGTGGTGGGCGGCCTGCAGGGCGGCCGCGCGCTCGGCGCGGGTGGTGAAACGGATCGGCTCGACCGTCTTGATGCGGAACGGCTCGATGATGGTCTGGAACGGCATGGGGGGTTTTTGCCGCGAGGGTAGCAATCGAAGCTCGTCCCGCGATGCCAAAGGCGCGGCCGGGCGTAGTCCTTTGGGCGGAAAACGGGACAACTGCCTGATGTGGGCGGGGTGCCCTCACCCCGCGGGGTTGCGGCGGCGCAGCGTTCGAGATGCGGGGTGAGGGCACCCCGCCTCCAACAAACGAGAAAAGGACGCCGACCAGCGGCGCCCCGACAGGAAGGACGGGGTCGGCCGCCTTCGTCCAGCGGGGCGGGACTTCGGCGCCCAGGTCGCCCCCGGCTACAGGTAATACTTACTGCAGCGTGACGCCAAACCGCTGAAGTGAGCTGCCCTCGATGCGGTGGAGGGAGGCGAGGGAGGTGCGGAGGTTGACGCGGGATTGCAGTTCGCTGACGCGGGCGGTCTCGAGGTCGGTCTGGGCTTCGAGGACGCGGCGGCTGGTGGAGAGGCCGGCCTGGAAGCGGGCGCTCTCGAGTTCGTATTGCTTCTGGCTGAGGGCGGAGGCGAGGGCGGAGATATCGACGCTCTCGAGGTTGGTCTCGACGGCGCGGACGGCGCTGCGGACGCCGACCTCGATGTTCTGCTCGAGCTGGCGGAGGCGCAATTGTTCGCGCTGGAGGGCGAGGGCGCTCTGGAGCAGGCGGGCTTTTTCCCCGCGGAAGCCCCAGGGGAAGCTGAGGGTGAGGCTGAGCTGCCAGTTGTAGCCGTCGCGATCGAACAATTCGCGATAGGAGGCGCCGGCGGCGCGTTCGCGGCTGTTGAGGCCGAGGACGCCGTTGGCGGCGAGATTGAGCCGGCGGGCGTCGTGCGCCAAGCGCAGGTCGATCTCGAGCTGCTCGATGGATTTGGCGAGGGACTGAATGTCGGGCTGGTTCAGCTTGGCGGTCTGCAAGGCGGCGTCGAGTGCGGGACGGGAGACGGGAGTGGCGGGCAGCCGGGTGGCGCCGAGGGGGGCGTCGAGTTCGAACCGGCCGATGAGGGCGAGGAGCTGGTCGGAGCGGTCGTGGACGGATTGCTCGGCGAGGAGGACGCCGCGGCGGGCGTTGGCGACACCGACCTCGGCCTGGAGGACGTCGAGGTCGGTGGCGGTGCCGACTTCGCGGCGGGTCCGGGCCTCCTCGTGGAGGCGCCGGGCGAGGGCGAGGGAGGAGCGGCGGACTTCGAGTTGCTCGCGGGCGAAGGCGAGGTTGTAGTAGGCGGTCTCGGTGCTCTGGATGACGTCGAGGACGCGGGAGCGGTAGTCGTGTGCGGCGCGGTCGAGCCCGAGTTCGGCGCGCCGGATCTGGGCGCGGGTGATGGTGGAGCCGGCGCCGCGCAGGAGGGGCTGGCTGAGGGTGAGCGAGGCGTCGGAGTTGTAGGCGGGGTTGAGGGTGGAAAATTGGGAGTTGGTCTGGTTGCGGCCAAGGCGGGTGCTGAGGGAGGCGTTGGCGCCGGTGGCGAACCGCTGGCTGACGGTGGCGCGGGAGGCGAGGTTTTCGCTGGTCGGCCTGGCGGAGCCATCGAGCGAGCTGCCGGCGACGGCGGTGACGGTGAAGTCCTTGGCGGTGGTGAGGGAGATGGCGGGATCGAAGTCGGCGCGGGCGGCCTCGATGCCGGCCGCGGCCACGTTGGTGGCGAAGCCCTGGATGCCGAGGTCGAAATTGCGGGAGAGCGCGCGCTGGATGCACTCTTCGAGGGTGAGTTCGCCGGGGCCGGCCGGCTGGGCGCGCAGGGCGGGGACGAGGAGCAAGCCGGTGGCGAGCAGGGCGGCAGTCAGGCGGCGGGTCATGGGCGTGGTTTTCCGAGGGTGAAAGAGACAGACAAAGGACACGGCGTTTGTCGAAAAAGTTTGGAGATTTTTTCGGGCGGGCGGTCACCCACCAGACGCCGCGGGGACGCGCAGGTTTCCCCCATGGCGCAAAAGGGTGTCATGTTGTGTTGCAGGCGGAAGCGTGCGGCGAACCCGTGCCAAGACAGCCGGAAGCTGGCCGGACGGTTGGAAGGGAGGATGGACGGGCGCGGGCGCCCGGGGCCGCGGCCTCAGGGCGTGGCTTCAGGAGCCGGGGCGGTCTTCTTCAGTTCGCTCTCGACGAGGGCGGACAACGCGGCCTGGCCGGTGGCGCCGGAGTTCAGGCGGGCCAGTTGACCGCGCACCTCGGCATAACGCGCGCCGGTCTCGGAGAGGTCGGGTTGTTTCTTCTCCTGCACGAAGGCGATGTAGCCCTGGTCGCTGGCGCTGACCATGTCGGTGATGGCGCGCGCATCCTTGCCGGGCAGGAGGGAGAGGATGGCGTGGGGCACATCCTGCGGCGGCTGGCGGAGGGTGAAGCCGGCGTGGGTCTTGAGCTCGAGTTTGGCGTCGTCGGCGGCCTTTTCGAACGGCGTGCCGGCGTTGACGGCGGCCTCGAGCCGGGTCTTGAGCGCCTTGCCGTGCTCGACGAAGCGTTTGCGCTTCTCGTTCTCGCGGAAGTCGGCCGCGACTTTCTCGCGCACCTCGGGGAGCATCGGCTTGTAGGAAGGCAGGGTTTCGCTCCAAAGGAAGACGGCGAAGCCGCTGGGCGAGCGCACGGCGTCGGAGTAATGGCGGCCGGGTCCGAGGCGCGAGAGCTGCCCGTAGAGGCCGGCGGTCCAGGCGAGGTTCTCCGGCGGGGCCTCGGGGGCGAAGGGCGGGAGGGGCGCGGCGGTGAGGCGGCGCGCGGCCAGCAGCGCGGCCAGCGGCGGGGAGCTGGCGGGAATCTTGTTCTCGTAGAGCGCGACGGTGAAGTCGTTCGCGGCCTTGGAGGCGCCGTTCAGGCCGGCGTCTTGCCGGAGGGCGGCCTCGACTTGCGCGCGGACCTTGGGGAAATTATCGGCCGGGGCGGCGGGCGCTTCCGGCGTGAGGCTGAGTTTCGGCGCGGCATCCTTCTTTTCTGCGTCAGGTGGAACGGGGAAGCGGGCGGGATTGGAATTGTAGTAGTTGCGGAGCTGCTCCTCGGTCGGATCGCCCGGGGGCAGGTAATCGGCGCCCTTGAACTCGACCAGGCTCAGGCGCAGGCGCTCGGGGACCTGGTAACGGAAGGAGTTGTCCTCGAAAAAATTTGCCAGGGCGTCTTCGGTGACGGTCACGCCGGCCTCGAACTTGGCATAGTCGAGCGAGGCGAGCTGGATGGTCCAGGTGGAGTCGGCGCGGGCGAGCTGGTCGCGGACCTCGCCGGGCAGCACGTAGCCGGGGCCGCCGAGGAGCTTGTGGAGCTGCTCCAGCCGGGCGTCGTCGCGCAGCACGCGGGCGGCGTCGGCGGTGCCGAACTGGGGGTTGCCCTTCAGGGCGTCGCCAAACTGCTGGTAGCGCTGCTGGTCGAACTGGCCCTGTTCGTTCTGGAAGATGGGCAGGCCGGCGGTGTAGGCGGAGACCTGTTCCGCGGTGGGGGCGGGCAGCTTCAGCTGGTCGGCGAGGGCGAGGCCGGCGACGCGCTGGAGGGCGTATTCCTGCATCTGCGGGCCCTGGAGGGCCTGGTAACCGGCCTTGAGGATGACGCTGTAACTCGCGTCGCCGAAGACGCGGCGGGCGGTGTCGGAGCTGGCGAGGTCGAGGCCGAAGAAGGGCTGCGAGAAGGCCTTGGGGGCGGCGTGCGTGGTGCCGGAGGAGGGCGTGAAGACGAAGACCATCGGCAGGCCGACCACGAGCAGGATGACGAGCAGGACCAGCTTGAGGTGCTTGTGGAAGTATTTCTGAATCCAGGAAATCATGGGCAGGAAGGGGTGTGGCTAGAGCCGGCCCCGGCGGGTGTCAATCGCCCAGCGGGCGAGCGTGAAAGGAGGCGGCGCGCCCGGAAAATCAGGTCGCGGGCTCGTCCGTGGCGGGGGAACGGACGGGAAACGGCGCGGTGGTGGCGCTGGGGGCGAATTGCTCGATGAGCTGGTCGAGGGTCCGGCCGCCGACGGCCTTGTCGAGAGCCTCGCTCATGCGCTCGTGGTAATGCGCGAGGATGGGATCCACGTCGTCGAGCATCTCGCCGGTGGGGGCCTCGCCGTATTGCTCGAAGAGCTGCCGGAAATCGACGAGGGTGATGCGGTTGAGCGGACGGGCGGGCTGGTAGCGGTAATCGGACTGGTCGCGGGAGTCGCCGGAGGGCAACTGGGTGACGAGGCCGACGTCGCAAAGGCGGTTGAGGCTTTCGTTGAGGACCTGGGCGGGGACGCGGATGCGGTGGGCCAGCTCGGTGGTGGAGTAGGCGGGCAGGCATTCGCGAAAACGGCGGGCGATGAGCAGCAGGAGGAGGAGCGAGAGGCTCTCGCGGGTGGCGGCGTTGAGGCTGTGCCACGCCGTCTGGCTGCTGCGGTAGCGGACGTTCTGGATGGCGTAGGTGAGCTGCCCGCCGACGATGACGATGAACCAGAAGACGAACAGCCCGAGCATCAGCACGAGGGGCAGGGCCACGGAGCCGTAGAGGCTCTTGGTGGTGATGATCTGCCGGAAATAGAGGAACGCGATGAAGTTGTTCAGGAAGAGCAGCGCGGTGACGACGGCGGCGCCGGTGAACGCCGCGCGCCAGCGCACGCGGGTGTTGGGGATGGTGCGGTAGAAGACGGCCAGCAGGCAGACGAGCAGCACCACGGAGGAGGACGGCAGCATCCACTGGAAAAGTTCCCGGAGCTGGGCGCCGAGGGGCAGCCGCCCGAGGAAATCGTCGAAGACGTTCAGGAACGCGCCGGCCGAGAGCAGCGTGACCGACATGAAGAAGAGCAGCGCGCCGAGGGTCATGACCGTCCAGTAATAGACGATGCGCGTGAGCCAGCTCCGGCCGCGGCGGACGCCCCAGATGTCGTTGAAGGTGTTCTCGATGGTGCTGAAGAGCGAGATGACGATGAGCAGCAGCGTGAGCAGGCCCAGGGCGCCGGCCGTGCCGGAGCGCGAGCTGGTGATGAAGTCGCTGATGAGGCTGACCATGCCGCCGGGCGCGGGCGGCGCGGGGTCGGGCGGGGCATCGGCGGGCTTGAGCTGCGGCGGGGGCCGCGGTCCCGCCGTGGCGGGATCGTCGTAATGCCCGACCTGCGGGGCGATGAAGCTGATGACGCGGTTGAGGCTTTGCGCGATGACGGCGGGATCGCGGTCGCCGATGGCAAAGCCCGAGATGAGCACGGTCAGCGCGACGAGCGGGCCGAGGCTGAGCAGCGAGCTGTAGCTGAGCGCGGCGGCGCGGGCGGCGACCTTGATTTCGTGCAGGCCGGAGAAGGTGATGGAGACGACCCGCAGCACGGCGAAGAACCGGGCGCGGAGCGAGCGGTCGCGCCCGCTGGTATCGAGCCAGATGTCGTGCTCGCAGAGGCGGCGCAGGCGGGCGAACTGGGCCTTGAACAGCCGCATGGTCAATAAGGCCCGCCGCCGCGCGCGTTCAGAGCGCCTGCGTGGCGAGCATCAGCATGCCGCCCACGGCGGCGATGGCGGCGATGGCAAGCGGAATGTAGCTCAGGAAGATCGTGCAGAAATACAAGCCCGCGGAGCCGGCGGCGACGGCGATCATGGCGGTGGGCTGTCCGTTCAACCAGAAAAGGAACCCGAGGAAGCCGAGGCCGAACATGGCGCGGAAGCGGACGAGCGGGTAGAGCTGGATGAGGCCGAGCAGCAAGAGCACGCCGAGCATGACGTCGGCGATCCCGAGGATGATGATGGGGCGCTCCATGATCTTGGCCACGTCCAAGGCCATGATGGCCTCGACGCTGGGCAGGGCGAGGGCCACGGCGCTCGCGAGGCAGGCGAGGGCGGCGGCGCGGGTGCCCCATTGCGCGGCGGCCATCATGGCCTCGCTCTTGTCCTTCTTGCCCTTGGTGTCCTCGGTCTTGCCCTCGGCGGCGGCGAGGAACTGCTCGACGGTCACGGCCGGGGCGCTGTCGGTCTTCTCCTCGTTGATGGGCTTGAACTCCTTTTCCTTGAAGCCGAGTTTCTTCTTCTCGGGCCACAGGGCGGCCTTCAACTCGGCGTTCTGGCCGATGAGCTGCCACTGTTCGGTGGCGGCGTCGTAGAAATAGGTTTCCGTCGGCGTGATCTGGCCGCTCTCGGCGAGGGAGAGCATCTGTTCGGTGGAGAACGGTCCGCGCGCATCGGGATCGTTGGCGCCGCGGATATAATACTCGGGACCGGAGGGAGTGGGAGGGCCGCCTGACATCGTGCCGCCATGTTGCGAGGCGCGGGGGGCGCGGCAAGTGCGAATTGGCAACTGCCGGGGCGGAAAGGACCAGGGAGGTCGCCCGGTCCTGACCGGGGCTACATCCGCGCCAAGGTGCGCAGGCCGAGCAGGTGCAGGCCGGTTTCGAGCACCACCAGCGTGCGATGGCAGAGGAGCAGCCGGCGGGCGCGGACGGCGGGGTCGTCCACGATCACCTTGTCGGCGGCGTAGAAGGCGCTGTAGGCGCCGGCGAGCTCGAAGAGATAAAGGCAGAGGAAATGCGGGCGGAGCTGCGCAGTGGCGAGCTGCACGGCGTCGGCGAACTGCGCGAGTTTGCGCGCGAGCGCGAGTTCCTGCGGGGTCTCGGGAGCTGAGGCGCCTGTGACGGGCGGCTGCGCGGGGTCGAGCCCGGCCTTGCGGAAGATGCTGCGCACGCGCGCGACGGCGTAGAGCAGGTAGGGCGCGGTGTTGCCGTCGAGCGCGAGCATCTTGTCCCACGAGAAGACGTAGTTGCTGCTGCGGTTCTGGCAGAGGTCGGCGTAGCGGACGGCACCGATGCCGACGGCGCGAGCGATGTCGCGCCGCTCGCTCTCCGGCAGATCGGCGTTCTTTTCCGAGACGATCGCCAAGGCGCGCTCTTCGGCCTCGTCGAGCAGGGCCTTGAGCTTGATGACGCCGCCGTCGCGGGTCTTCAGCGCCTTGCCGTCCTCGCCGGTGACGGCGCCGAAGGTGACATGGTGCAGCTCGGGCGTGCGGTAGTTTTTCGCCGCGAACCATTTTCTCACCGTCAGGTAGAGCTGCTCGAAATGGTCCGCCTGGCGGAAGTCGGTGACGACGACGATGCCGTCGGCCTGGAAGTGCTCGGCGCGCCAGGCCGCGGTGGCGAGGTCGGTGGAGCCGTAGTTGGAGGCGCCGTCGGCCTTGCGGATGAGGAAGGGCTGGGTCTGGAGGCGCGGATGCTCGGAGTGGAAGACGACGAGCGCGCCCTCGCTCTCCTGCGCAAGGCCGGTCTCGGTGAGCTCGCGGTAGACGCGGTCGAGCTTGTCGTTGTAGAAGGACTCGCCGAGGTTGTGGTCGAAACGGATGCCGAGGCGGTCGTAGATCTGCTGGAACGCCGCGAGGCTGACCCGGGAGAACTTTTTCCAGAGAGCGACGTTCTCCGGGTCGCCCTGCTGGAGTTTCACGAGCTCGCGCTTGGCTTCCTCGAGATCGGGCGAGCCGTCGGGCGTGGCGGCGTGGCCGAGCTTGTAGAGCCGCTCGAGTTCCTCGATCGGGTCGGCGGCGAGCGCGGCGGGATCGGCCCAGCGCTTGTAGCCGTAGATGAGTTTGCCGATCTGCGTGCCCCAGTCGCCGAGATGGTTGTCGCGGATGACGCGGGCGCCGGCGAATTCGAGCAGGCGGCAGATGGCCTCGCCGATGACGGCCGAGCGCAGGTGGCCGACGTGCATCTGCTTGGCGGTGTTGGGCGAGGAGTAGTCCACCACCCAGGTCTGGCCGTGCTTGGCGGCGGAGGCGCCGGAACGGAGGTGCTCCTCGGAATCATAGGCCTGCAGCCAGGCGACCAAGGCAGCGGGCTTGAGCCGGAAGTTGATGAATCCCGGGCCGGCGAGGCTGATGTCGCAGGCGGCCTTGAGCGCCGGGTCGAGGGCGTCCACGACCTGCTGGGCGAGGGCGCGGGGGTTCTGCTTCTCGCGTTTGGCGCAGGCCAGGGCGCCATTGGCCTGAAAATCGCCATGGGCGGGGTCGGCCACCCTGACTTCCGGCTCGAAGCCGCGGTCCGCCAGACCCAAGCCGGCAGCGGCCTCGCGGAGCTTCGCGCCGAGGTGCTGGGCAACGTGGAAAGGCAGATCCATCGCGGGATTGATGAATTGCGCTTGGGCCTGAGCAAGAAGGATTTTCGCAGATATTCCGCTCGTTGGATGGGGTTCCCCGAGGGTGGGGGAAGGGGTTTGGGCGAGTGCCGCGAATTGACACGGCGGGTATCATTATTGTCTCGACAAAACTGGCAAAACTTATTGCCTCTTCGGGCTTTGCGCCGCGAGGCGCCGTTCCTGTTTCCATTCACCGTGACTACCAACTCAATGCGCAAGCGCCCCATCCCGGCGCGCCGATTCATCAAACCATCCTTCAGCTCGCTCATCGAAAAGAAACGTGAGGGGCAGGAATTTACCCAGGAGGAGATTCGCTACATCATCGATTCGACGCTCGATGGCGAAATGCCCCAGCACCAGCTGGCGGCGCTCCTGATGGCGATCTTCTTCGCCAACATGTCCGCCCAGGAGACGGCGATCCTGACCGAGGAGATGATGCTGTCCGGCGAGGTCATCGACCTGTCGCATATCTCGAAGCCGAAGATCGACAAGTATTCCACCGGCGGCGTCGGCGACAAGACCGCCCTCGTCCTCGCCCCGCTCGCCATGGCCAGCGGCGTGGTGGTGCCGATGATGGTCGGCGTCGAGCAGCAGTTCGTCATCAACTCGCTCGACAAGCTCTCGGCCGTCCCCGGCTTCAAGAGCCACATGACGATCCAGCATTTCGTGGACCAGCTGGCCCGCGTGGGCGGCGCCATCGCCGAGCAGAGCAAGGAGCTCGCGCCCGCCGACCAGATCTTCTACGACCTGCGCCTCGAGACCGGCACCATCCCGAGCCTCCCGCTCATCACCGGCAGCGTGCTTTCCAAGAAGCTCGCCGAGGGCGCCGAGGGCCTCGTGATCGACGTGAAGTGGGGCAACGGCTCCTTCATCAAGGATCTCGAGCAGGCCAAGCAGCTCGCGCGCTCCATGACCCGCGTCGGCCGCTCGATGAAGCGCCGCTGCGTCGCGCTCGTCACCGACATGAACCAGCCGCTGGGCGACACCGTCGGCACCGCGCTCGAGATCAAGGAGGCCATCTCGCTCCTCAAGGGCGAGGGCCCGGAGGACATGAAGGAGCTCGTGCTCAAGCTCGGCATGGAGATCGTCCGCCTCGCGGGCGTCGCCGGCTCGACCCTCTCGGCCAAGCAGACCGTGCAGCGCCACCTCTCCGACGGCTCGGCCCTCGAGAAGTTCAAGGAGATGATCAAGGCGCAGGGCGGCGACACCTCCTTCATCGACCATCCGGAAAAATTCCCGACCGCCCGCCACATCCGCAAGCTGCCCGCGCCGAAGCGCGGCTACGTGCATACCATCAACGCCGCCTTCATCGCGCAGGGTGTCTCCATCCTCGGCGCCGGCCGCGACTCGCACGGCAAGATCGACCACGCGGTCGGCGTCTCCGAGATCAAGAAGGTCGGCACGCAGGTGAAGCAGGGCGAGCCTCTGATGATGATCCACTACAACGACGAGGCGAAGCTCGAGCAGGCGCTCGACTTCTTCAAGGAGGCCTACCGGCTCGCGCCCAAGCGCCCGGTGCCGCCGCCGCTCATCGTCGAGCGCGTCGCGTGAACTGTAGGTCGGGCTTTACGCCCGACCAGTCGGGGATGAACCCCGACCCACAATCAGGCCGGTCCCGCGGGACCGGCCTGATTGTTTCATGTCATGGCGAGGAGCGCAGCGACGAATCAATCCATCTGGATCGCCACGACGCGCAGTGCGCGCCTCGCGATGACAAGATAGGCTCCTTGGCAATTGTGAGCCCTCGGCCGCGGCGGCCTCGCCGCTACGCCTTCTCGCCCGTATGCACGAAACGCTTCAGGAACTCCTCCTCGGCGTCGAGCGTGCCGACGAGGATCATCTCCGCGCCCGCGGGCAGCGGCGTGGCCGGCGGCGGGTTGATGGCGCGCTGGCCGTCCACCTCCACGGCGATGATGGTGCAGCCCGTCTCGGCCCGGATGGCGCAGTCGGCGATGGTCCGGCCGGCCAGCGAGGACGGCACGCGCACGGGGAAGACGTTCACGCCCTCGGCGAGGAGCAGCGTGTCGCTGCCGCGCAGCTCGTTGAAGATGGAGTTGGCGCCCATCGAGGCGTAGGAGAGCACGAGGTCGGCGCCGGCGCGGTGCAGCGTGCCGACGTTCAGCTCGTCGGTGCAGCGGACGATGATCTGGATGTTCGGCCGCAGCCGGCGGTAGAGGATCGTCAGGAATATGTTCAGGTCGTCGTCGTGCGGGGTGATGATGACGGTGGACGACTCGCGCAGGCGGGACTGCACGATGATGTCGAACTCGGCGGCGTCGCCGAGGACGGTGCGGTCGGGCCGGCGGACGCGCTCGGGGAGCTTCTCGATCAGCTGCCACGGGATCTGGCGTTCGTCGAGGGCGTCGGCGGTGGCACGGCCGACGCGCCCCGCGCCGACGATGACCACGCGGCTCTCCTCGCGCCCGGTGCGGGTCATCCGCTGGTTGTAGCGGTCGATCTGCTCCGCCGTGCCCGCGAGCACGAGGATGGTGTTGGCCTTGATCTCGGACTCGGGGCCGGCCGGAACGAACGCGCCGTGGTCCCACAGGCCGACGACGCTCACGCCCGTTTCGGAACGCAAGCGGGTCGCAACGAGTTTCTGCCCGACGAGCGCGGTGCCGCCCGCGCTGGCCTCGGCGATGATCAGGTCGTCGAGATTGCCGATGCGGTGCGCCGAGGCGTCGCGGTCGATGATGCGGCGGGCGAGGGCCTGGCCCATCATCAGGTCGAGCCGGAGCACGCGGTTGGCGCCGGCCAGCTCGAGGGCGTCGCGCGCGGAGTCGCTGGTGGCGGTGGCGACGATGGGGATGCTCTCCGCGGCTTCGCGGACGGTGAAGGTGACGTTGGTGTTGATGACATCGGTGCGCGTGGTGACGACCATCGCCGCCTGTCCGATGCGGAGTCGGCGGTAGGTCTCGGGGTCGTTGAATTCGCCGAGGACGACCGGCAGGTTCTGGTCGTGCAGCTCCATCGCCTCGGGCAGGTTGGGCGCAATGATGTAGTAGGGATGCCGGTGCTTCTTGAGGAGCTTGATGAGGTAGCGCGTGATGGGGCCGTGCCGGGTCAGCAGGACGTGGCGGCGGGTCTCGGGCGGCAGCTCATTGGGCGCCTGGGCGCGGGCCTGCGCCTTCATCCACGGGGCGTAGAAGAACTCGATGAAGGTGAACGGCAGCAGCACGAGCATGAACACCACGCCCGTCACCAGCACGATGATCGAGAACATGCGGCCCAGGTCGGTGTGGAAGGTGATGTCGCCGAACCCGAGCGTGGACATGACGGTGAGCGTCCAATACACGCCGGTCAGCCAGGAATGCTGCTGGCCCTCGTGCGCCATGAGGTGGTGAAACACCGTGCTGTAGAGCGCGATCAGCGCGAAGAGCAGCGCGAGCAGCCGGACGAGCGCAAGCAGGTTGGAGCGGCTGGTCCGGGTTTCCAAAAACGCGGCGATGACGGCGATGAGCGCTTTCATGGGGCGGCGGGCAGGCTACGGGGGCGGCCGCAGCGTTCCAAGACAAACAGCGCAGCCGTGACCGTTGCCCTTACAATAGAATCGCCGTCGGTGTCCGGTGGCATTTGCGTGGGCGCGATGGAAGAGACCGTCGAAAAGGCCCCGCAGAAACCCGCCCGCCCTGAGCCTGCCGAACGGGTGGACCGCTCCCAATGGCAGCGGCCGTGGGCGCAATTGAAATTCTTCGCCTTCTAGCCGGCCATCTTCCCGCGGATGCTCGGCGAGGTCTCGCGCGATGCGAGGCCGGGCGACCTCGTCACCGTCTATGACAAGGCCGGCGAACGGCTCGGCGCCGGGCTCTACAACCCGCGCGCCAAGATGCCGCTCCGGGTCGTGGTCCACACCGCCGAGCCGGTGGACGAATCCTATTTCGCGATGGCGCTCCGCCGCGCCGTCGCGCTGCGGAAGGACATGTTCAAGCTCGACGAGGTCACCGACGCGTATCGGGTGGTGAATTCCGACGGTGACGGACTGAGCGGGCTGACCATCGACCGCTACGGTGATGTGCTGTTCTGCGACGTTTACTCGCTCGGCATGTTCCAGCGGCTGCCCAAGTGGCTGCCGCTGCTGCACGAACTGCTCGGCACGAAATACGTCCGGGTCCACGTGGACCACGAGATCGCCAGTGTGGAAGGCATCAAGGTCGGCCGCTGGGGCGAGTTCGGTCCGGGTAGGGCGAGTCCTCCGGATGAGCCGTCGTCGCCGGACAAGGTGCGCATCCGCGAACACGGCGTCCGCTACGAGGTGGACTTCGCCGAGGGGCACAAGACCGGGTTCTTCTGCGACCAGCGCGACAACCGCCGCCGGCTCGGCTCGCTCGCCAAGGGCGCCCGCGTGCTCGACCTGTGCAGCTACACCGGCGGCTTCTCCATCAACGCCGCGCTCGGTGGCGCGACCGAGGTGACGGCGGTGGACCTCGACGAGGCCGCCATCGCGCAGGGTCGGCGCAATGCCAACCTCAACCAGATTTCACCCAACAAGCTCAAGTGGGTGCACACCGACGCCTTCGCCTGCGCCCGGCAGATGCAGAAGAACGGCGAGCAGTTCGACATCGTCATCTGCGACCCCCCGAAGTTCGTCATGACCCGCGAGCCCGCCGGCGCGGCCGAAGGCATGAGGAAATACGCCGACCTGAACACCATCGCCGCCGCGATCGTGAAGCCGGGCGGCCTGCTCGTCACCTGCTCGTGCTCCGGGCTCGTGTCGCTCGAGGATTTCGAGACTTGCGTCATCAAGGGCGTGCACCGGCTCAACCGCCGGCTGCAGATCTTCGACCGCACCGGCCCGGGCGTGGACCACCCGGTGTATTCCAACTGCCTCGAAAGCCGCTACCTCAAGGTCCTCTGGGCGAGGGTGGTGTAGGCCGGCTTGACGCAATGCCATACCTTCGTATGGCTGCAGGGCGGGCAGTTCACTTGGGACAAGGCCAAGGAGCAGATCAACCGGCGCAAGCACGGGGTCGGCTTCGAGACAGTGCCCCGGGTGTTCGCCGATCCCGGGCGCATCCTGCTGGCCGACCGCAAGCACAGTCTGTCAGAGGGACGCTTCTGGTGCATCGGGCACGACGGCCACGGCATCCTGACCGTGCGCTTTGTGCTCAGGGCGGGCGTCATCCGCGTGGTCGGCGCCGGCTACTGGCGGAAAGGAAGACAGATTTATGAAGAAAAAAGTTAACTACACCGATGATCGCGGCGAGATGCCCGAAAAACTCTTTGTCGTGTCGGAGGATGTCCTGCCTTCGCCGGCGGAGTTCGCCCGCGCCTTGGAGCGGGAGAAAGTCACGATCAACCTGAGTGCGGGCAGCCTGACCAAGTTCCGCCGCGTGGCGAAGAAGCACCGGATGCCATATCAGGCGCTCATCCGCGAGGTGCTCGACCGGGTTGCCACCCGCATCGAGTGAACCGCCGGCTGCAGCTCTTCGACCGCACCGGCCCGGGCGTGGATCATCCGGTTTGTTCCAATTGCCTCGAAAGCCGCAGCCACAAGGTCCTCTGGGCGAGGGTCATTTGAGCGGAGCCGGCTGGGTCAAGGCATTCAAAGTTAGGCCCGGCGTATTGTTGCGAACGAATTCCAAGTATTCTTTCAGCCGGTCTGATCCGAGGATTCGAGCAAACTTGGCCTGAAGGTCGGGAAGCTCGGGTATTGAATCCAAGGTGGTGTGTCTGCGTGCGCGCCAGTTGCGCATCGTGTGCTTGTAGAGAACGCCCGCCAATTCGCCATGGGCTTGATACAATTGAGGGCAGATTTCAGCAACCGGCATTCCCCGACTTTCAGCGAAATTTGCAATCTTCGCGTAGAACTCCACATCATGCTTGAGCAGGAACAGGTGAAGCCTCTCCGATCCCAGGACGCCCTTCGCGCTTTCTGCGAACCACGTCTTCCCATACAGCCAGCGCTCCCATCCTCCGATGCTTGGCTTCCAGGTTATTGTTCGGGGAAAACGGGAATCGAAGTCCGCTTGCAGGTCGTTGAGCGCTTTGAACTCGGCCTTGGAAACGTTTATGCTTTCGAGGCTCGAGAGGAGAATATGCAGGCGGAATTCGCCAGAAGGAGCAGAGTCAATCAATTCCTTCGCCTCCGCCTCCCAGAACCCTATGTCAGTATGCAGGCGTGCATAGGGGCCGTTGGTTTGGGCGTGGGAGAGCGTTGATGCTGCCAGCCAGCAGCCACAGAGGAAATGCGTCCAAGCATGGCCCATCGGGGCGTCACTCCTTCGCGTCGTTGATCTCGATCCAATGGCCGTCGGGGTCGGTGAAATTGATCTGCTTCACGCCATCGGGGCGGAGGGTGACGGCGGATTTCCGGCCGAGCAGATCCTCGTGGACGGCGTCAGCCTGCGCGAGGCGTGCGCTGAATTCGTCCACCGACGGCACGGTGAGGCAGAGGTGCGCGTTCTTCGGCTTCGGTGTCCGCTCCTTCGCGCCGCCGATGACGTGCAGCAGGATCTTCGGCGCAAGCGCAAACCACGCGTGGCGGTCGTCGTTGAACGGATCAGGCACCCGCTCCAGCCCGACGACGTCAAGGTAGAAGGTCTCGCTGGCCGGCAGATCGGTGACGTGGATGGCGACGTGGTTGATCCGCGGGGCGGGGGAGGCGGCCAAGGCGAGGCCCGACACGAGCAAGAGAAAGACAAGGAGTCGCATGGTGCGGAAAACCCTGACGGAGGCCCGGCCGTCTGGCCACGTGAAACGGCGCCGGCCCGGCACCATTCTTTGGGTTCGACAACGATGGGCCGCCGCCAAGCCTTGGCGCTGCACATGCACAGCCTGACCCACCTGTTCGAGCAGAACCGCGCCTGGGCCGAGAAGATCAAGGGCCGCGACCCGGAGTTCTTCCAGAAGCTCTCGCAGCAGCAGACGCCGCAATACCTCTGGATCGGCTGCGCCGACAGCCGCGTGCCGGCCAACGAGATCATCGGGCTGCTCCCGGGCGAGGTCTTCGTGCATCGCAACATCGCCAACGTCGTCGTGCATACCGACCTGAACTGCCTGTCGGTGCTTCAATTCGCCGTGGACCTGCTGAAGGTGAAGCACGTGATGGTGGTCGGCCACTATGGCTGCGGCGGCGTGCAGGCGGCCTACCGCTGCCAGCGCGTGGGCCTGGCCGACAACTGGCTGCGGCACGTGCAGGATGTGCGCGTGAAGCACGATGGCTGCCTCGGACATCTGCCGGACGACCCCGGCCGCATCGCGCGGCTGTGCGAATTGAACGTCATCGAGCAGGCCGCCAACGTCTGCTCGACCACCATCGTGCAGGACGCGTGGAGCCGCCGGCAGGAGCTGACCGTGCACGGCTGGATCTACGGCCTGAAGGACGGCCTGCTGCGCGACCTGAAGGTTTCCGCGAGCAGCGCCGAGGAGGCGGTTTCGTCTTATCAGTCCACCATTGCGGCCATGAACGAGAAGGGCGCGACGTCGGTGCCGTGGTGAGGATGTGATCGGTGGAGGGCGCGCGTCCCTGCGCGCCGAGAAAGTCACCCCGGCCCGCAGGGACGCGGGCCCTCCAAACAAAAAGCCCGCGGCGTTGGCCGCGGGACTTTGACTTGTAGGGCCGGCGCTTGCCGCCGGGCCGGCCTGCCGACAAGCGGCAGCCCTACAGTTCCGCCCCACCTCAGGCGCGGCCCATGTAGGTGCCGTCGGCCGTGCTGACGCGCACGGTCTCGCCCTCCTTGATGAAGAGCGGCACCTGGATGACGAGGCCGGTCTCGGTGGTGGCGGGTTTCTGGACGTTCGAGGCGGTGTCGCCCTTGATGCCCTCGGCGCTCTCGGTGATCTTGAGGGCGACGGAGGAGGGCAGGTCGATGGTCACGGGATTGTCGTCGATGAAGAGCACCTCGGCCTTGCCGTTGGCCACGAGGTAGTTCTTGGCGTCTCCGATCATGGCGGCGGACAGCTCGAAGGTCTCGAAGCTCTCCGGGTCCATGAAGGCGAAGTTCTCGCGGTCGGCGTAGGAGAACTCGAGAGTGCGGCGGTCGGTCGAGAGCACCTCGACGGCGTCGGAGGAGTTGAAGCGCTGCTCGAGCGACTTGCCGTAGCGGAGGTTGCGCATCTTCACCTGCACGAAGGCGCGGAGGTTGCCCGGCGTGCGGTGCTGGGTCTCCATGACGAGGTGCGGCTCGCCGTTGAACTTGATGACTTGGCCTTTGCGGAGGTCGTTGGCTGCGGGCATGACTGATTCGGATGAGATTTCGAGTTACGTAAAGGGCACAGGAATACCGGCGCATTTTTCCCTCTGTCAACAGCCGTATTTTCAGATGCCACGAGGAGCGCCAGCGCGAGCCGGCCGGGCTGCGCAAGAACCGGACTGGGGCCGATTTCAGCCGGAAGGCCGGCTACTCCACCACGACCACGGAACAGTCGATCTGCCAGGAGCCCCGCTTGAGGGCGGTGATCGAGCGTATCACGCTGGCACGACCATCCGCAACTTCCGCCGGCCCGATCACGAACCTTTCGGAGTCACCGTTGCTCAGGGTGATCACGTCCGTTGAGGTGTTTTCCAAGGCGAAAGTCAGGGGCTTGGCCAGGCCGTCGAGGCCGTGGATCGTTACCGTAAGGGTGGTCGCTTCGCCTTTGGTGAGGGCGGTGTTGGGTGCGGCCAGGACGACCGCCACGCTGCGGAAATCGGCCTCGGCCGTCCGGTCCCCCTTCCGCAAGGTGAGCAGCTTTGGTCCTGTTTGCGCGCTGGTGTTGAACGCGACGAGCTTCCGGGGTGACTCAGCCAGCAGCCTGAGTTCATCGTCCTCGCATTTCAGGCGGGTGGTGGAGGAGTCCCCGTCAAACGGACCGGTTATCGTGATGACGCGGTGGGCCTGACCGACGGACGGAAGGCGGAAGGCCCGGTAAGTCTGGACCGGGCCGTTCGACGCGGGGATTCGCGCGAGTGACACGGTCTCGCCTCGCGCGTTTTCCAGCACCAAGGCAAAGCCCTCGGGCGGCGCTTGGGCCGGCAGGAGCCAGTTCGCGCCGGCCGAGCCTGCCGGATGGGCCTGTTGTTCGCACACGAGGCGATAGGTTCCCAACGCAGCCGCATGGGCCGCCCGGTCTTCCTCGGAGGCTCCCGACGGAGCGACGTAGATGGTGCACGAGATCCGGTCACCGGGCAGCACTTCATCTGGCAGGAGGACATGGATCGCGCCTTCCGCGACCGGAAAGATGACGGTGCGCAATCCGTTGGCCACCGTGATGCGTGGAGCGGAGGCCGGCGGCTCGTCGGCCAGCCCGATGGAGACACCACAGACTGCCACGAGCAGGAACAGCAGCAGGGGATTCGCGCGTGGCTTCATCTGGGATGGATGACCGGCACACACTGTGGGACCGCCGGCCGGGAGCAAGAGTGATGAGGCATCGTGGCCGGGCAGAGCCGGTTCGGGGGGCGTCCTGACCCCGCCCGCGCATCTCCAAGCTTGTCATTTCCAAGTGCTTTCCGACACTCCGCCACGACCCATGAAGCAGCGCTCCCTCCTGCGCGAGGTCTCCATCAAGGGCAACGCCCTGCACACCGGAGACGCCGTGCATATGACCTTCAAGCCCGCGCCGGAGAACCACGGCATCGTTTTCCGCCGCATGGACCTGCACGGCCATCCCGAGCTGAAGCCGCGCGTGGACCAGGTCACCGACCTCGTCCGCGCCACCACCATCCAGGTCGGCCACGCCAAGATCCACACCGTCGAGCACGTGCTCAGCGCCCTGCACGGCTGCGGCATCGACAACCTGCTCGTCGAGATGGACGCCAGCGAGCCGCCCATCATGGACGGTTCCGCGCGGCCCTTCGTGCAGATGATCCAGCAGGGCGAGCCGGTCGAGCAGAAGGCCGAGCGCGAATACTTCTCGCTGGCCGAGCCGGTGTCGGTCGCCCGCGGCAACTCCTCGCTTATCGCCATGCCGTTCGACGGCCTGAAGATCTCCTGCACCAGCGCCGACGACCGCGGCATCCACACGCAGCACCTGTCGCTCACGCTCGACCCCGAGGTTTACATCGCGCAGGTCGCGGCGGCGCGCACCTTCACCATCTACGAGGACATCGAGGAGCTCATCAAGCTGGGCAAGATCAAGGGCGGCTCGCTCGACTGCGCGGTCGTCATCAAGGGCGACAAGATCATCTCGAAGGAGCCGCTGCGCTTCGCCGACGAATTCGTGCGGCACAAGATCCTCGACATCATCGGCGACATCATGCTCCTGGGCGTCCCGCTCAAGGCGCACATCGTGGCCACGCGCCCCGGCCACGCCGCCAACGCCGAGCTGACCAAGCTGCTGTTCGAGAAATACGAGGCGTGGAAAAAGAGCGGCAAGAAGGCCGCCAGGACCGCCGCGCCGCGCGTCGAGGTCACCACCGAGTCCACGCTCGACGTCCGCCGCGTGCTCGACACGCTGCCGCACCGCTACCCGTTCGTGATGATCGACCGCGTGGCCGAGCTGGGCGACGACACGCTCACCGCCATCAAGAACGTCACCATCAACGAGCCTTTTTTCCAAGGCCACTATCCCGGCAACCCGGTCATGCCCGGCGTCATGCAGGTCGAGGCCATGGCGCAGGCCGCGGGCATCCTGCTGTTGCGCCGGGCCACGCACGACGGCAAGACCGCCCTCTTCATGAGCTGCGACAAGGTCAAGTGGCGCAAACCCGTCCGCCCCGGCGACCAGTTGAGCATCAGCGTCAAGCTCACCCGTGTGCGCGGCACCGTCGCCTGCGCCGAGGGCGAGTGCAGCGTCGGCGGGCAGGTGGTCTCGTCCGCCGAACTGATGTTCGCCCTCGTGGACAACACCGAGCTGGACTGAACCATGGCCAGCCAGATCCATCCGACGGCCATCATCGAGCCGGGCGCGCAGCTCGGCGCCGGCGTGCAGATCGGGGCCTATGCTTACGTGGGCGGGCGGGCCGTCATCGGCGACGGCACCGTGCTCCACCACCACGCCAATGTCGAGGGCCGCACCACCGTCGGCAAGCAGTGCGAGATCTTCCCCTTCACCTGCATCGGCACCAAGACGCACGACCTCAAATACCAGGGCGGCGAGCCCGGCCTGCGCATCGGCGACCGCAACGTCTTCCGCGAATACGTCAGCGTCCACGGGGCGACGAACGCCGACGAGTTCACCCTCATGGGCGACGACAACGTCATCCTCGCCTACGGCCACGTGGCGCACGACTGCGTCGTCGGCGACCACATGGTCATGAGCGCGCAGGCCGCGCTGGCGGGGCACGTCGTGGTCGAGGACCACGTCAACATCGGCTGGGGCGCGGGCGTGCACCAGTTCTGCCGCATCGGCCGCCATGCCATGCTCAGCGCCATGTCGAAGATCGTGCAGGACGTGCCGCCCTACGTCATCGCCGACGGCAATCCCGCCATCGCCCGCTCGATCAACAAGGTCGGCCTCGAGCGCCACGGCTTCAGCCCGCAGCAGATGGAGGCGGTCAAGCAGAGCTTCCGCCTCCTCTACCGCGCCGGTTACAACCGCTCGCAGTCGCTCGTCGAACTGCGCGCCCATCCCCTGGCCGCCCTGCCGGAGTTCCAGCACGTCATCGCCTTCACCAGCAAGAGCGACCGCGGCCTCGTGGCGGGACGGTAGGGCAGGTCTCTGACCTGCCTCATCCGGCTGCGCTTGGATCCCGAGGTTTTTGTAGCGCAGCCCGCTGGGCTGCTTTCGGAAAGTGGTATCCCGTGCACGCAGCCCACCGGGCTGCGCTACAACACGCGGCTGCAGGTCACAGACCTGCGCTACGCCCGCGGTTCGAGCGAGGTCCCGTGTGGCGAAGGTAAGGCGGGTAGGGCGGATTATCCCTAATCCGCCGTCTAGGCTCGGCGCGTTAAGGATAACGCGCCCTACCTAACGCGGCAGCTCGCCCAGTTGCTTCAGCAATTCGTAGCTGTAGAGCCCGGTGCGGTGCCCGTCGCTGAAGTCGAAGCGGATCGCATAGTTGCCGATCTGCTGCCAGCCGGTCACCTCGACGCCCTGGTAATTTTTCGGCGCCTCGCCGCCGTATTGGTGGCCGAAGATGTCCTTCTCGCCGCGCGCCGCCGCGCTCGGCGAGTTGGCCCGCAGCGTGGCGAAAGTGATGAAGCTCTCCGCGCCGTCGTCCCAGCGGATGGCGACTTCCGAGCCGATGAATTGGATGTCGACGGGCGCCGGCATGACGCGAGTCTCCGGGAGCCGTGCGTCGATGTGAAGCCGGAAACGCCGCCCCGGCCCCGCCGGCGCGGATCAGTTGCGCGCGCCGGTCAGGCTCGCGAGGTTCTCGGGATTGCGGACGACGTGCGGGATGAGGAAGATGAGCAGCTCGGACTTCCGGTTGCCCGCGACGGTGCGCTTGACGAGGTTGCCGACGAGCGGGATGCCGCCGAGCACGGGGACTTTGTTCTGCTGGCCGGTCTTCTCGTCGGAGATCAGGCCGCCGATGATGATAGTCTGGTTGCTGAGGGTGACGGCCACGGTGTCGGCGGAGGTCTTGTCGATCCCGGGCGAGTTCACGCCGACGGAGGTCTGGACGGTGGTGGCGTTGAGGGAGGAGGTCTGCGGCGAGACGATCATCTCGACGTTGCCCTCGGCGGTGAGGAAGGGCGTCATGTTGAGGATGATGCCGCTGTCCTGATACGTCACGGTGTTGGCGATGGCGTTGGTGACGGAGCTGAGCTGGGAGCTGGTGA
>Ga0187894_10000451_pt1 | contig 55471 bp, 64 predicted proteins | sample GBC1701081metaG_FD_136650 | JGI IMG/M metagenome (GOLD analysis project Ga0187894, IMG submission 136650) | White microbial mat communities from a lava cave in the Kipuka Kanohina Cave System on the Island of Hawaii, USA - GBC170108-1 metaG ...
CAACCGGCCTTCTGCCGCCAGGATCTGTCGCCGAGTTTCACGCCCGATGATGGATTGAAAGTCCCGGATCATCATCGGATAGGGATGAGCCCCGAGCACTGAGCCGAGAATGTAGTGGGTCGTGCGGATATTCGTCGTCCAATCCCGCATGGCTTCGCTAATGGCATCCTTGAGCGTGCGGCTTCCCGCGTCGACCCCGGTGACGGTCGCGCCAAGTAATCTCATACGAAACACGTTCAACGCCTGGCGCTGCATGTCTTCCGTCCCCATATACACTTCACATTGCAGTCCGAACATCGCGGCAACAGTTGCCGTCGCGACCCCATGTTGCCCGGCCCCAGTTTCAGCGATGACGCGTGGTTTTTTCATCCGCCGAGCCAACAGTCCTTGCCCGATCGCATTATTGATTTTATGAGCCCCGGTATGACAGAGGTCTTCGCGCTTTAAATAGATCTTTGCTCCACCCAACCGCTTCGTGAGTCGTTCCGCAAAGTAGAGCGCAGTAGGACGTCCGGCGTAATGTTTCAAATAGTAGGCGAGTTCAGACTGGAAACCCCGGTCTTTTTTCACACGGGCATATTCCCGCTCCAATTCAAGCAGGGCAGGCATGAGTGTTTCAGGAACATAGCGTCCGCCATACGCGCCAAAGCGACCTTGCTTGTTGGGAACCGAGCTCATCACCATCCTCGTTCTTGCTTAACAGGTCAAAGAGAAACCAGTCAGGATGCTCAAAAAGTTCAGACTTCTTACCCGCCCAACCCTGGCGCGCCAGGACGCGCCTTGTCCCAAGCAAGGCCGCAGCGAGTGACGGCCCGAGGAGGTACATACCACACTTCGTGCGGGCCGTTCGCCTATGGAATGGATCTTGGCGAACGGAAAAGCCCCTACAATGCTTCCGACCTCTCGCGTTGAGGGTCGGAACGATGCGAGAACGACGCTGGCGGACTTTTTCAGCATCCTGCTGATCGCCGCAGTATAGACGGGCTCATGTCAAGGAGACAACCTTGGCGGCTCGAATGAATGCACGCACTTTTTCGTGATCCTTCTTGCCCGGCGACCGCTCGACGCCACTGCTAACATCCACGCCATATGGCCGTACCGTCTGGATCGCCTTTTCTACATTGTCTGGGGTAAGTCCCCCCGCCAGTAGGATACTCGCAACTTTGGCTGCCTCTGCTGCAAGTTGCCAATCGATCACCTGTCCGGTCCCTCCATAGGCCTGATCGGAAAAGGCGTCCAGTATGAATCCTCGGACTCCGGCCCTACCGCGAAACTCCGCCAAGGCAAGAAAGATGCTTCGATCTTTCACGCGTAGCGCTTTGAGAACCGTACGGCCTAACTCTTTGCAATAGATCGCCGATTCATCTCCGTGCAACTGTGCGAGGGCGAGGCCACAGTCGTCCATGATACTCCGAACCACTTGCTGTTCTTCGCTGACGAACACACCCACCGGTATCACCAAGGGAGGCAGGGTCATAATAATCTGGCGAGCCAGCGCAGGCTCGATATACCGGGGACTTTTCCGATAGAACACAAATCCTAAGGCATCCGCCCCCGCCTCGACTGCCGCAACGGCATCCTCGGCATTGGTGATGCCACAAATTTTGACTTTGGGTGTGTAGGACATCTTAACCCTTTCAAACATCTTGCATAACAGGTGAAGACCACGCAGGATGCTCAAAAAGGCCGTTCAGCAAGGCCGCAGCGAGCGAAAGGGCGAGGCGTACGCTTCGATACGTTGAGCCTCTGAGCGATGCAAGAACGACGCTGGCGGACTTTTTCAGCATCCTGCTATGCGTGCGAAGAAGCCGGAACTCCTCGTAATTCACGGATCTTGCCCCCGATATCATCGGCCCTGATAAGCGATTCTCCAACGAGCATGGCATGGACTCCGGCTTCGATCAACCGCACCACATCGGCGCGCTGGTGAATGCCGCTTTCGCTGACGATCAGCTTGCCGGCTGGAATCCGCTTCGCCAAACGCAGCGTGACGGCCAGATCAGTCGTGAAGGTTTTGAGATCTCGGTTGTTGATGCCGATCAGCCGTGCCTCCGGAAGTCGCTCTAATACGGTATCGAGTTCGCGCTCATGATGGATCTCGATGAGAACATCCAGGTTCAGGCCCTTGGCGAGCGCATAGAAGTCGATCAATTGCCGTCGTTCGACCGCCGCAACGATCAAGAGTACGGCATCGGCCCCAAAGGCGCGTGCTTCGTAAAACTGGATCTCATCGACCATGAACTCTTTGTTCAAGGCAGGCATGGGCACCGATTGTTTGATCTCGCGGAGGTGGTCGAGGCTCCCCTGGAAAAAATCCTTGTCTGTTAAGACGGACAGCGCCGAGGCGCCATGGGCATGATAGCTCTTGGCAATCTCGAGGTAGTCAAACCGATCAGCGAACTCGGGACGAAGGAGGCCAAGACTGGGTGAGGCCTTCTTGACTTCGGCGACCAGCGAAGGACTACCGGCCGTTTTCGTGGCTTCGAGGGTCGTGGCAAAGCCGAGTGGGCCAGGTGCGTCCTGAATCCTCGTTTTCAGCTCGGAAAGGTAGCCCCGGCTTTGCTTGTGCCGGAGTTCCGCTTTCTTATGCTCAAGAATTCGAGAGAGAATCACAGTGGCGTCAGCCCTTATTCGTAAATGCGATGAGGCGGGCCAGCTTCTCGGCTGCGGCACCGGAATCGATGGCTTGGCCCGCCATGCGAAATCCGTCTTGAAGGTTTACCGCCTTGCGCCCTGCAACAAGAGCTGGAGCGGCATTCAAACAGACGATGTCCCGTTTGGGTCCTTTGCGCCCCTGGAGAATGTCACGAGTTATCGCGGCATTTTCTTGCGGAGTCCCTCCAGCCAGTTCTTTGGCCGCGACCAGCCCCAGCCCGAACTCCGCTGGGCTCAGAAGATAGTTTGAGAGTACACCCCCAGTGGCTTCCGAAATCTGCGTTTTCTCGGTCAAGGTGATTTCATCGAGTCCGTCCATCCCATGGACAACAAAGCAATGCTGTGATCCCAGATGCATGAGCACATTCCCAAGCAGGGAGGTCAATCTCCCTTCGTAGACTCCCAGCACTTGAATGGTGGCTCCGGCCGGATTGGTCAGCGGACCCAAGAGATTCAGCATGGTCCGGATGCCCATCTCCTGTCTTGGGGCAGCACAATGTTTCATGGCTCCATGATAGAGCGGGGCGAAGAGAAAACCGATCCCGACCTCATTGATACATTCGGCTACACGTTCGGTCGGCAGATCGATCTTGACCCCGAGGGCGGAAAGCACGTCTGCGCTTCCTGATTTTGACGACACCGAACGGTTGCCGTGCTTTGCCACGGTCAAACCTGCGCCTGCAAGGACAAACGCCGTCGTAGTGGAAATATTAAACGTGTGCGCCCCGTCCCCGCCGGTACCACACGTATCTACGACCAAGGGATCTGCGACGGCAATGCGGATGGCTTTGGCGCGCATCGCCCGCACGGAACCGGAAATTTCTTCGACGGTTTCTCCCTTCAGACGGAGCCCCATCAAGTAGGCCGCAATTTGAGCCGAAGTCGCTGCGCCATCCATGATCTCGAGCATCACCGCTTCGGCTTGTTGTTCGGTGAGGGAGGCGCGGTCGGCAAGTGTGGCAATCGCGTCTTTGATCATGGATCGGAGACCAGGCTGGCCGGCCTACAGTTTAAGGAAGTTGCGGAGGAGGTCCTTCCCCGCCATGGTGAGGATCGATTCCGGATGAAACTGCACCCCTTCGATGCCCAGCGACCGATGGCGGAGTCCCATGATTTCCCCCTCGGCCGTTTCGGCAGAGATCTCAAGGCAGTGGGGCAACGTCTCTCGCTTCACGATCAGAGAATGGTAGCGTGTCGCATCAAAGGGATCAGGCAGTTGATGGAAAATTGTCATCCCATCGTGCCGGATCTTCGACGTTTTGCCATGCATCAACCGTTCGGCTCGAATGACCTCGCCCCCAAATGCCACCGCCAGCGACTGGTGGCCGAGGCAGACGCCTAGGAGCGGGAGACGACCGCCAAAATGTCGGATGGTTTCGACCGAGACACCCGCTTCCGTCGGTGTGCACGGCCCCGGAGAAATGACGATGCGGCTGGGTTGCAATAGTTCGATCTCGTCGATTGTAATCTTATTGTTGCGGAATACCCGAACGTCTTCACCCAATTCCCCAAAATATTGCACAAGGTTATAGGTGAAGGAATCGTAGTTGTCGATCATCAGTAACATAATAAACCATGGGCTGTACGGCGTCAGAGGAACATCGGCGAGACTCTGATCGCCTCACCTCTTACCCCTCACGCCTTACGCCTTACGTGCTCATTCCAGTCCCTGCTCGGCCAGTTCAACAGCTTTCATCATGGCCTGAGCCTTATTACAGGTCTCTTCATATTCGTGTTCGGGATTCGAATCTGCAACGATGCCGGCCCCGGCCTGAATGAAGGCCTGGTGTTTTTTCACGACAACCGTCCGGATGTTGATGCACATATCCATGTTGCCGGAGAAGCTGAAGTAGCCCACAGCGCCAGCATAGGGGCCTCGCCTGGTAGGCTCGAGTTCATCAATGATCTCCATAGCTCGAATCTTTGGCGCCCCGGAAACCGTGCCGGCAGGGAAACAAGCCCTCAACACATCGTACGAAGTCTTCGCCGAATCCAGTTGTCCTGTCACATTTGACACAATGTGCATGACATGCGAATACCGCTCGACATGCATGAGTGAGTCAACAGTGACCGATCTCGGTTTCGCTACGCGGCCCACATCGTTTCGCCCAAGATCGACCAGCATCACATGCTCGGCACGTTCCTTTTCATCCGCCAAGAGCCTCCGTTCCATCTGTTGATCTTCTTCGGGCGTGATGCCGCGTCTGCGAGTGCCGGCAATGGGACGGAGAGAAATGACACCGTTCTCGCATCGGACGAGCGTTTCAGGAGAGGAACCGACCAATTCGACCCCCGCGATACGGAGGTAGTACATATAGGGGGAAGGATTCACCACGCGCAACGCGCGATAGAGCTGTAAAGGCGGTGCCTGGACGTTTGTCTCCCATCGTTGGGATAGTACCGCTTGCACGATATCGCCGGCTCGAATGTATTCCTTGGTCCGCAGTACCATTTTCTCAAAGTCGGCTTTACTCATGTTCACCGTAAAGCTCACCGGCAGGCGGCGGCGATGCGGACGTATTCGGCGGAGCGGGCGTTTGAGCCTCGTGATCGTGCGTTCGATTCGTTCCGTTGCCGATCCGTAAGCGGCCTTGATACCACGCTCTCCCTTTGCCGTAACATGAGACGTGGCTACAACTTTGATCTTCTGTGCGACATTGTCGAAGATCAGCATGGTATCGGTGAGCAGAAAGGCGAAATCCGGCAGTGTAAGTGCGTCCTTCTGCCGGGCGGGCAAGTCCTCAAACGTGCGCACCATATCGTAACTTAGATATCCGACGGCGCCACCGACGAAGGGAGGGAGGCCCGGCACAGTCACTGGGCGATAGCTTTCCATCATCTCCCGGAGACGTTCGAGAGGGTCCCCATGGCTAGGAATGCGCTTCTTGCGCGTGCCCTGCACCACAAGAAGGTCGCCCCGATCCTCGGACACGACAACAGGCGAACCACTACCGAGGAAGGAGTAACGAGCCCACTTCTCACCCCCCTCAACGGACTCTAGGAGGTAAGCGGAGGGGCCATGGTCGATCTTGGCAAAGGCAGATACGGGAGTCTCATAGTCCGCGAGAATCTCCCGATAGAGCGGAACGAGATTACCCTCTCCGGCATACTGCCGAAATTGGTCGAGACTGAGTGAGTATTGCGGCGGGGCCACGCGGCCGTCCTATTATTCTTGGCCCACGATGAGATTCTGTCCTACCTCGATAATGTCGTCCGGCAGTTTGTTCCACTTTCTGATCTTGTCGACTGAGACGCCGTGCTGCCGGCTGATCCGATAGAGCGTTTCCCCAGGCTTCACGACATGAACGGCGGGCGACCGCATGCTTCCCATCAAAGATTCTGATCCCCCGGGTACCGCCCCGCCGTCCGGAGCGATCCCGAGAGCCGGCGCGCTCAGATCTACGGCATCGGACGTCGGTTCAACCGGTACTGCCTTGCGCGTCGATTTGAGCCCTCGCTTCATATCGGTTTTGGCTTTGCGTTCCAGCTGCGCAAATTCCTTCATGGCCTCGGATTCTTCCTGTACGCGGGCCAGTTGATCCCGAGTGGCTTGGAGTTGCGCCGTGAGTTCTCGATTCCTGGCTTCATACTCCATCAATTCATTCTTGCTCCGCTTCACTTCACTATCGAGTTCGCCGGTACGCTTCTCTTCCTGCGCAAGGAGGCGTTGGAAGTTCAGGCTGCGGGCCTTTTCCGCATCGTATTTCTCTGCCATGACACATCCGCTTAGCAGTAGCGCTCCGCAGATGATGGTGACAATTCGATAGCTGAATCTGGGCATCAATTTATTCACGCAATTCTCCCCTTTCATGGATACCTCCCCTGACGGTCGTGACGGATTTTCCCTCTCGCAGCAACGGTTGTCCACTGGCTGCCGAACAATGATAAACCGCCTCACAGAAGTGTCCTAGAATAGTGTCTATCGCGGCGAAAGTCAAAACGAATATGGCGCCTTCACTGTTTGACCCACTCCTTAGCCCTATGGTACGGTCGGAACCGTCATTCCTCTGTTCGACACCATCCAGTCCTATGGCCCACGTCGAGATCCTTGCTAAACTGATTGCCCTCAGGAACGAGATCAGGCGCCACGACTATCTCTACTACGTCAAGGATCGCCCGGAGATCTCAGATTCTCAGTACGATCGCCTTTTTCGAGACCTGGCCGAGCTGGAGCAGGCCCATCCTGAGTTGGTGACGCCGGATTCCCCCTCGCAACGTGTCGGCGCACCGCCGCTTCAGGAGTTGGTTAAGGTCCCCCACGAACAGCCGATGCTCAGTCTGGACTCGATTGTAGATGAAAGCGAGGTCCTGGCATTCGACCAACGAATGAGACGCGAACTGGAAGCCCTCTCCGTCGAGTACAGCGCCGAACCAAAATTCGATGGGTTATCGGTCGAGCTAATGTACGATCAGGGAGTCTTTACTCGTGGAGCGACCAGAGGCGACGGAACGACTGGAGAAGACGTGACCGTCAATCTTCGCACGATCCGTTCCTTGCCCCTGCAATTGCACACGCAGTCAAACCTCCCAGATCATCTTGTCGTACGTGGCGAAGTATATATGCGCCTCGACGATTTCCAGGTCTTGAATCGCCGTATGACGGAACGGGGCGGGGATGCCTTTGCCAATCCGCGCAATGCAGCCTCCGGTTCCCTCCGACAACTGGACTCTACGATTACCGCGACCCGTCCGTTGGTCGTGACCTGTTACGAAATCATGGCTCTATCCACGCCTGCTCCACCCACACATTGGGACGAATTGGAAACGTTGGCCCAGTGGGGTCTTCCTGTACCGACACATCGACGTCTCTGTGCTTCAATCAATGAGGTGATGACGTTTCATCACGAAACAGAATCAATGCGGGACCAGCTGCCCTATGAAATCGACGGCGTGGTGGTGAAGGTGAATCGCCGAGACTGGCAAGGCCGCCTGGGCATGAAGTCTCGCAGTCCCCGTTGGGCCATTGCCTATAAATTTCCACCACGCAAAGAATTCACAGTCGTGCAGGATATCGTCGTCTCTGTCGGAAGAACCGGAACCCTCACGCCCATCGCATTGTTGAAACCGGTTGAGGTCGGCGGGGTCACCATCAGCCGAGCCACGTTGCACAATGCCGATGAAGTGGCACGGAAAGACATCCGGAAAGACGACACCGTCAAGGTTGAGCGGGCCGGCGATGTGATTCCCGCGATTGCCGAGCGGGTTCCCATCCCCGGTGAGAAACGCACCGCTCCTTTTCGCATGCCGGATCACTGTCCCGTTTGTGGATCAAGTGTCGGTCGCGAAGGCGCCTATTTCTACTGTACCGGCCAATTGGTCTGCGGCGCTCAATTGAAGGGAGCGATCGAACATTTTGCGTCCAAGCATGCACTGAACATTGAAGGCTTAGGAAAGAAGACCGTGGCGCAGCTGGTTGATCAAGGACTGGTACAATCACTCGACGACCTCTATCGACTGACCAAAGATGACCTCGTTAAACTTGATGGGTTTGCCGATCGATCCGCCACACTCCTTTTGGGATCGATTGCGGGGAGTAAAACCGTTCCTCTGGACCGCTTTCTGATGGGACTCGGGATCCGGCAAGTCGGACAGCATATTGCCAAAGTCCTGGCCCGAGAGTTTAGATCGCTCAATGAGATCCTATCGGCGGATCGGGAGCGACTACAGCAAATTCGGGAGATCGGTCCTGAGATTTCAGACAGCTTGGTGGCCTACTGCGCAGAACCGCGCAATCGAAAGGTCATCACACAACTCCAGGAATCCGGCGTACAGGTTGCGCCGGGCATGGCAACGGGCGATCGAATAAAATCTCCGCTCGCAGGGAAGACATTCGTATTTACCGGTGGGCTGGATCACTTCTCGCGAACCGATGCGCAACAGGCCGTGGAAGCGGCAGGAGCACGCCTGGCCTCAAGCGTGAGTAAAAAGACCTCCTATCTGGTGGTGGGAAGAGACCCGGGCTCCAAACTTGAGCAAGCCCGTACGCTGGGGGTCACGATTCTGACAGAACAGGAATTTGCTTCTCTGGTTGGAAAGGATGAGAAAGGAACTAGCTGACGAGGTCGAGGTTTGGAGCTTCGACGTGAGCTGGCGATTTCTCTTCACGAAAGATCTGGACACTTCGGATGGATCGTGGCTCGGCTTCATGGATGAGAATTCGGCAATTGGCGATCCGCACTTCTTCTCCAACCTTGGGAATTCGACCAAGCTCCTGTTGAATAAGACCGCCGATCGTCACGGCTTCGTCACCAAGATCGACTTTCAGGAAATCGTTGACCTTGCGCACTTCGGTTCTACTGTGAACAAGGATATGGTTCTTCCCTAACCGTTTAATCAGTTCTTCCGTAATATCGGTTTCGTCCATGATCTCCCCGACCACTTCTTCGAGAAGATCTTCAAGCGTGACAATTCCCATCACGCCGCCGAACTCGTTGACCACGACGGCCATATGCCGTTTTTCCTGCTGAAACTGCTTCATGAGGTCGTCCGCCGTCTTGCCTGAGGGAACGAACAGCGGGGGATAGGCAATGTCCTTGAGTCTAGACTCATTCTGCCCTTTGGCGAGTTCGGTCAATGCCCTCGTCTTGTAGAGAATGCCCGTGATGTTATCAAGCGTCCCATCATAGACGGGGATCCGCGAGTATTTTGAGTTATAAAGGAGTTCCTGAGCCTCTTTCAGGCACAGATTACCGTCCAATGAAAAAACATAGAGGCGAGGAGTCATCGCATCTTCCGCTGTAATATCTTTCAGCTGGAAGACGTTCTTGATCATTTTCACCTTTTCAAACTCAATCGTCCCGGTCTTCCCTCCCTCATCCAGCATGATCTTCAACTCTTCCTCGGTGACGAGAGGCAGCGTCAGCCCTTTCCCTCCTGTGAGTTTGTAGATCATCGGCACGATCAAAAACAATAATGGTTTGAGAAGTAGCTGAACCCCGTAAACGGGGTAAGCCATATTCAGGGTCACCGGAACCGAAAACTTGGCTGCTAGCGTCTTAGGGATCACATCGACTGCCACCAAGCTGACAAACGTCAGCAAACCGACCATAACGGCAATCGCCTCGTCAAGAATTGTCTGACCTCCATAAATGCTCAGAGTGAGAAAGGTGGCATACATCGGTGTCGCCACGCCGATCAGGCGGTCGCCGACCAGAATGGTCGAGAGGAGCTTTTGAGGGTCACTACGGAGATGGAGCGCTAGCTTCGCACGTTTATTCCCAGTCTGGGCGAGCGCCTTCAGCTTCGTTGAGTTGACCGCAAAGAAACCGATTTCTGCCGTGGAAATCACAGCTGAAAGAACAATAAGACCTATAAGGATTAGGACATCCATGAATTGTACTGTATTAGAGGCAACCGACTGTGCCGGTCGGTCTGGAATACCGGAGGGGCCAGGGGTTGTCCCCTATTCCCTTAGACCGGTAATGCACAATTTGGTGGAACCGAATCACTTGATAGAGACCTATCGGACCTATGACCATTGGACTGTAGATGTATCATACGGCGGAGTGACGAGCAAGCATATGATGAAAACACACCACAATATCAAGCAGTTGCGCTGCATGTCCGCGAAACAACTGAAGAATTAAAAATAGGCGAAATGACACGCGCCTTTTATGGATCGTCTCGAAATACAAAGGCCTGGAGATCAAGAGAGGACTCAAGGTTGGATGCGGCCGCTTCTGCCTGAGCTTCCCGGGTAAATTGACCGATCTGCACTCGATATCGCTTTCCCCCCGGCAGATCGACAACCTGGATTCTTCCGCCTGAGTAGAGCTGTTTCGCGCGCTCCAAGAGGTTGAGCGCATTCTGCTGATCAGAAAAAGATCCGACTTGGACTCGTAAGAACCCCATCTCGGTAGTCCGCCCCTGATACCCGATCACCCGTAATTCAATCTGGTCGGTTCCTGTCCCGGTCATCCCAAGCGTCTGCGCCCCGGCGAGCGAGAGATCGAGTACCCGCCCCTTGGCAAAGGGACCACGATCATTAATGCGGACGGTAACCTGTCGACCAGTATTCATTGATCGAACCACAGCAATCGAGCCGAGTGGCAAGGTACGATGAGCCGCCGTCAGCTGATGCATGTCGTACCGTTCACCATTTGCCGTCTTGTTTCCATGAAATCCTGGGCCATACCATGAAGCGACACCACGCTCGACAAACCCAACAGGGTAGCCAGGAAAATAGGTAGGTTTGGGGGCGCCGCCGCAACCGGCCAGGGCACCGACTAAGAGGGTCGCGAGAAGAAGAACCGGCCAGCAGGATCGGCAGGATCGAGGTCCGCGAGACATGTCTAGAACTCGTCGAGCGATTGATCCCTGAGGATTGTAAGCGCTTTTTCTGTATTTGAGACTGTCAGAACCACAATCGCACGTTTCCCCTCGCGAGATGGAGTGCAGTAGCCGCATTTAATATTGATGCGCGCCTTGTTCAGTAGATCTGCTACTTCTTTCAATGCCCCCGGCTTGTTTTCGAGGCTTAGCAGCAAGGCGGTTTCCTCCGTAAACTTGATTGTTGCTGCCTTCAGCGCCGCACGAGCCTCTTCAAGATCCGCAACCAACAATCTCAGCTTTCCTGTTCCGGCGACTTCTGGAGCAGAAAAGGCCTTGATGTTAACCTTCGCCTCACCCAGGACCTGAGTCACCTGAGCCAAGACGCCGGGCCTACTCAATCCGCTAATGACCAATTGTGTTGTTGTGGGCATGGGAATTACTCCGTAGCATAGGGCGTATGAGAATGACCATCTCCTTACCGGTATTCAAATATCTGAACCCTCCTTTTAGAGCTGGCGGAGATTGTTTCTATCGAACCCACGGCCTGATTCAATGAACGATGAGTCAGCTGTGTTGAACAGATACTGGTTAGCGCACCTGGCATAAACCATTCACAAACGTGTACTCGTAAATACCGCTGACAGGGACAGAAGCGTCCGCTGCGAGCTTCTGTGCCGACTCCTTGAAGCCACGAGGCACTAGCAAATAGAATGGAATGCCCTGTACAACCGTCTCTTTCCATTCTGAAACGGTCTCGACATCCCTGATCGAATCATCGGTTTCCACCTCAGCCATCCATTCCATCGTGTTGCCGGCTGAACTCACCTGCCACCCGACAATATCGCACTGTTGCTTGGGGTCAGCCCAGGGGTTCTCCTCAAGACTGGTGTGAATCGTAACTTTACAATGAAACGCCTTCGCCCACCGCTGCGCCACCCAACTGACGACCTGATCATGGACTGTGACAATCCCTTGCTCGCGAAGCACTGTACTCATTGAGTCCTCCCTCTTACGAGCAGCCGCTCGTTTCACCGCAGTTGGTGCACTTGAGGCAGGTCCCGTTCCGCACCAAAGTGAACTGCTTACATTGGGAGCATGGATCTCCCTCATAGCCCTTTTGGCGCGCCACTTGGATGGCGGTCAAGGTCAACGTCTCACGCTTCAGTTCGACGGTATGGGCTACGTTACCGTTTCCATGGCCATTGCCCTTGTGCCGCGGTATCGCGCCGCGTCGTGAAGGAAATAGGTCCGTACTGATCGATGATGAAGCCAACGTTTCAGGAGTGGCTTCCTCCTCGACACATTCAGGATCTTGCTCGTCCATTTTGACGGAGTCCATTCGAAGATCCTCTTCCTGGACCTGTGCCAAGTCATACCGGTCGAGATAGGTGACCGCCAGCTCTCGGAAGATATAATCGATGATCGATGTGGACATTTTGATACGGTCGTTCAATTTGACCGGCCCGTTCGGCTCGAAACGGGTAAACACGAACGCTTCGACAAACTCCTCCAGTGGAACGCCATGTTGGAGGCCCAGTGAGATAGCAATGGCAAAACAATTCATGAGGCTGCGGAATGCGGCTCCTTCTTTGTGCATATCGAGAAAGATTTCGCCGCAAGTACCATCCTCATACTCACCCGTGCGCAGGTAGAGCTTGTGTCCCCCGACGACAGCTTTCTGTGTATACCCATTGCGTCTGGCCGGAAGCGGTCGGCGCTTTGCCAGGTATCGTACCAACACTCGCTCTGTGACTTTTTCCGCAATCGACATGATTTCGGACGAGGCTTCGACCGCCCTACCGCTGTCTGTTGAGGCCGATAATGGTTGGCTCAACTTCGAGCCGTCACGATACAGAGCCACGGCCTTGACCATGCTTTTCCAGGCAAGCAAATAGGCCGATTTCACTCCTTCGAGCGTCGCATCGGCCGGCATATTGATCGTTTTGCTGATAGCGCCGCTGATGAATGGTTGTGCCGCCGCCATCATACGGATGTGCGCATCGACGGCGATATATCGCTGACCGGTCCGGCCGCAGCGGTTGGCACAATCGAAAATCGAAAGGTGCTCGGCTTTGAGATGTGGGGCTCCTTCCACCGTCATGGTGCCGCAGCAATAATCATTTGCCGCGGCTATTTCTTCCTGGGTAAACCCCAGCGCTTTCAGCATGTTGAAGTTGGATTCATTCAACTGTGCGTCGGTCAATCCCAACTTCTCCCGGCAGAAGTTCTCACCCAACGCATACTTATTAAACGTAAATTGAATCTCGAAGGCCTGAGACAAGCCGCTTTCCATTCGCGCGAGTGCGGCGTCGTCGAACCCCTTCTGTCTCAGGGTCTCATGGTTAATGAATGGTGCGGTCTGCAAGGTTTGCCGGCCGACGCAATAATTCCCGATGTCCTGAATCTGAGACTCGGTATACCCCAAGGCTCTGAGCGCAGCAGGTATGCTTTGATTGATGATCTTAAAATAGCCTCCGCCGGCCAGTTTTTTGAATTTGACAAGCGCAAAGTCCGGCTCGATGCCTGTCGTATCGCAATCCATCACGAGTCCGATTGTGCCCGTAGGAGCAATCACTGTAACCTGCGCATTGCGATACCCATAGGCCGTCCCCAATTCGAGGGCACGGTCCCAGGCACGACGCGCCGCTACGAGCAACTCGGGAGGACAATGTGCCGGCTGAATCCCTATCGGGGGAATCGTCAAACCTTCATACTCTTCCGGAGCGGCATTATACGAGGCTCGCCGGTGATTACGGATGACGCGCAACATGGCCTCGCGGTTTTTGGCATAGCCCGGAAAGGGCCACAGTTCTGCGGCCATTTCAGCTGATGTGGCATAGGACTCGCCGGTCATGACGGAGGTTAACGCGCCACAGATGGCCAGCGCTTTGGGAGAGTCGTACGGAATGCCTTGCCGCATCAGCACCGTACCTAAGTTGGCATAGCCAAGCCCCAGCGTTCGGAACTCAAAACTCTTCTCGGCAATCGAGCGGCTGGGAAACGAGGCCATAAGGACACTGATCTCCAGTACGATCGTCCAGAGGCGCACGGCGTGGCGAAAGTTCTCCAGCTCGAATTCGGCGTCAGACGAGAAGAATTGGGCGAGATTGAGCGAAGCCAAATTGCATGCCGTATCATCGAGAAACATGTATTCTGAGCATGGATTGGATGCATTAATACGACCGTCCTCCGGACACGTATGCCATTCGTTGATGGTGGTATCGTATTGCGTACCGGGATCCGCACAAATCCAGGCGGCCCAAGCGATCTGATCCCAGAGGTCCCGCGCCTTGATGGTCTTTGAGACTTTACCGTCGATCCGTCGCTTGAGTTGCCAATCGCCATCCGCCTCCAACACCTCAAAAAAATTGTTGGGAATGCGCACGCTGTTGTTTGAGTTCTGGCCGGACACTGTCTGGTAGGCCTTCCCGTCCCAATTCGTGTCGTACTCATGAAACACAAAATGTGTGAACCCTTGCTGCGCATAGGAATACATCCGCTGAATATAGGCTTCCGGAACCGCATCCTGCCGAGCGGCAGCCAGCGCCTCCCTGAGGATCGGATTCTGCTTAGGATCGATCTCTATCTTCATCTGACCGGCGCCATCGACGACGTGGCAGGCTTTGAGGACAGCATTCAGGCGCTGTGCGCAGATTTTCGAACCGGTCACCATCGCGGCGACTTTTTGCTCTTCCACCACCTTCCAATTGATAAATTCTTCAATGTCAGGATGATCCAAATCGAGACAGACCATTTTGGCAGCTCGTCTGGTCGTCCCACCGGACTTAATGGCGCCTGCCGCTCGATCGCCGATGCGGAGGAAAGACATCAATCCGGACGAGCGGCCGCCGCCGGACAACGGTTCGGCATCGCCGCGAAGCTTGGAAAAATTGGTACCGGTCCCTGATCCGTACTTAAACAGGCGCGCCTCCCGCACCCAGAGATCCATAATGCCGCCGTCGCCGACCAAGTCGTCGTCAACGGATTGGATAAAGCAGGCGTGCGGTTGCGGATGCTCAAACGCATTGGTGGCTTTGACAACTTCACGGGTCTGGGGATCGACATAAAAATGTCCTTGTGCAGGCCCTGAGAGTCCATAGGCATGATGAAGCCCCGTGTTAAACCACTGGGGAGAATTGGGCGCCGCCATCTGATGTGCGAGCATGTAACAGAGTTCATCATGGAAGGCATCGGAATCTTCAGGAGTCTTGAAATAGCCGAAGTTTTTCCCCCAGGAGGTCCAACAACCGGCGAGCCGTTCAAACACTTGTCGGGAATCACGCTCCCCTTCCAGTTGTGGCTTGCCATCAGGCCCGACGATCGGATTTCCCTGCTCATCTCGCTGCGGTACTCCGGCTTTCCGAAAATATTTCTGGGCGAGAATATCGATCGCAAGCTGGGACCAGGGCTCGGGAATGTCGATATTTTCCAACTTAAACACGGTCGATCCGTCGGGATTACGGATTTCCGACGAACGTTTCACAAATGACAGGTTTTCATAGGGACCTTGCCCGCGACGTGTAAATCGGCGTTCTATTTTCACAATATCCCCTCCCCCAGTCTGCGGAGTTAGTGTGGGACTACTTTCAATCCCAAGCGGGAACAGTCTGTCTTCAATATCAGCTTGGATGTACTGTGAGCACCCTATTTTTTTGCTGCTTCGCGATCAATCTACTAAGGGCTATCTACATATAGCGATCTGGCTGAATTGTCAATACCAAATGTAGTGGTTCGGCTGGGGAAACTGATGAAATGCTGTGAATAACCGCGAACGATTGAGAAACGCCAACTTTCTAGAATTTAGGCGGACTTATCCACAGTATTTTGATAGAAGAGAGCCCTTTTTCAACAGCTATGCCATACCTTATTGAACAAAAAATTAAAATACACGACGGCCGAGAGTCAGAATAGCTTCATCCACTCCCTCAACGGGAATAAATTGGTTGCCGATGCCGATAACTACTACCCGAGTACCCAGCACCGTTGTTTCAAACCGGCTGAGGACTCCCCAATTTTGGCGCAAGGTATTGGGACGTACCATGCTATTGAGCAACTCCTGACTATGCCTACGAAAGATACTTCTGACCACCGCTACTTCCCGTTCGGGTGTGGACTGATCCATTCGATCCAGAGCCTTGGTAAGCTCGGCTTGCACAAAGCCCAAATATTCATCGATGGTGGGATTCGTCAGTGCCAACACCACACTTACGGCCAATGCCGCCGCAACCAGACTTAAACGCAGGAGGCTCATATAAGGCCCTTGAGATTGATGTTATAGAACCATCTTCGAAACAGACCGATTACATGGGGGCACGCAAGCCCCTTTGACAAACTACAACCGGATGATTAGCCTACGCTCGACCGGTCTGTTGCGGCAACCACGCCGCATACATTGCTTGTATGAGGAGGATTACATGTTTGTCTGGAGCAAACGTCTTGTCGCAACCTTATTGGGACTATTTGTACTTACGCTGGGAATCTTTCTCTTCGACCCATCTCCGGACAGCACGAACGGCCTCAAGCTTCATACCACACGATGGATGGCCCTCAACTATCTCGGCTTGGTTGTGTGGGTCTTCGTCTGGATGATCGATCAAGCCCGCATGCGCGGGAAAAATGTCTGGGTTTGGCTTATTCCCTTTGCTCTGGCTCCCCTTCCGACGCTCATGTTGCTTGTCTTGTTCCTCCAGCGTCGCATACAGCCGTCATAGATCGTCCAAACCTGATCCGGCATGCGCATCGCGACCGGCTTCATGATGCAACTTCGCACGGAGAGCCCATACTAGCCAGATACCGGGTAGAGCGACCACAAACGACCAGAAGAAAAACTGTGCCCAGCCGACCATTTCGACCAACTCGGCCGACGGACGACCTGAGAACACTCGCCCGAGCGCCTCCAGAGAAGAGAGCAGGGCAAACTGGGTTGCTGTATAGCGATGATCGCACAACGACATAATCAGTGCGACAAACGCTACAGTGCCCATGCCGCCGGTCACATTCTCGACAAGAATCGACGTCGTGAGCGCGGCATAGCTCTTACCCATCCAGGCGAGCCACATAAATCCCAAGTTCGAGGCCGCTTGCAAGATACCAAAAAGCAGTAATGACCGGACCATTCCGAGCTTGGCCATTGCGACACCTCCGGCTAATGCGCCGATGAGTGTAGCTCCGATCCCTAGGCCCTTCACATACCCAACCTCGCTCACGGAGAAGCCCATCCCTCCAATAAGAAACGCCGTTTGAAGCGAAGCCGCAACGGCATCTCCAACTTTATAGAGCACAATGAGGGCAAGGAGCCCGACCACCCCTGGACGCGCAAAGAATTCTTTCAGCGGTCCACCAATCGCTTCAGCCAGACTTGCCGGCGTGGCACTGGGCTCTGGCGGTTTCGGACTGACGAAGATCGTGATAATTCCAGCCGCCATGACGGCGGCAAGCAGCAAATAGGTGTTTTGCCATCCGATATGATCGGCCAACAGGAGGGCGCCGGCGCTCGCAAGCAACAGCGCACATCGATAACCATTCACCCACAACGCGGCGCCGAATCCGCGTTCCGGACGTAAGAGCACATCGGTCCGATATGCGTCGAGAACAATGTCAAGTGACGCGGAGAGGAACGCCACCACGATGGCCAAACCCCCGAGTATTTCTGGATGCTGGCCTGGGCCAGTCAACGCCATGGCCGCCAAGCCGATCGCGACACAGAGCTGCATTACCAGCATCCATCCGCGTCGGCGTCCCAGCCACGGAGGGACCAGACGATCCATCAATGGGGCCCATAAGAATTTCAGTGTGTATGGGAGGCCGACGAGCGTAAAGATACCGATGGTCTTCAAGTCTAGTCCGGCAACCGTCAGCCATGCCTGGAGCGTCCCCGCCGTGAGAGCCAAGGGCAACCCAGAGGCGAAGCCCAAAGGCAACATGATGCCGATGCGCCGGTTCGCAAAAATCTGAATGAACGATGCTGTCTTCCCTCGAGCCGTTTCGGTAGGCATGAGGGAGTAGCATATCACCGGAATGGAGTGGCGGCTCAGGACATTCTCGAAATCTAATCTATCGTGAGGAAAAAGGGGCAGGCCAAAGAGACACCGGAGAACCACTCCACACAGCGGCGCATCGAATCTCAGCAGGGTTGTCCATTGAAGGTGCAGGGCTTGTAGCGCGAGATATCAAACTCCACGTTTTCTTGGTAGACCCGCTCGTTGCCGTTCACGCCATCTTGTTCTGGATCGTTATACATGGTGTGATTCCACCAGTAGAACAAAGGATAGGCCTCTGTCTGGTACACCGGATTCCCGTAGTTGCTCCGGGCATATTCCCGAACCAACCGCCCCGTCACATAGTCAACTTGGCCACTGCCATTGAGTGAATACAACATCAAGAAGAGCCGAGCCTCGTGATCGTAGTGCTCATCAATTCTTGTCGCGAGGTCAGGTTCGAGAGGAAGGATTTCTTTCGTCCCCCCACCAGCCACAGGGAGGAAGAGGAGAAGAAATATCAGGAAGATGGAAGCCCCAAAGTGAGAAGGTGTCACAATAGACTCACAATCAATACACGAGGTGGGCAGGCCAGTGAACTCTACCATGGCTTTCTGAGGCCTTCAACCGAGGACGGCGAGCGACATAAAGAACTCCAGGGAGATCCTTGCTCCGATCGCAAGGATCTCCCTATAATGGCCCAACTATCATGAAACGCGCCTCTCTCCATACACTCGGTTGCCGACTGAACCAAGCAGAAACCGCGGTGCTCGCGGCTCGCTTGCGGCGCGATGGCTACCGCGTCGTCGAGTTCGGCGAGCAGACAGACTTACTCGTCGTCAATACCTGCTCTGTGACAGAGGATGCAGAACGGACCTGTCGGTACGTCATTCGCAAGACATTGAGACATTCTCCCGATGCGTTTGTAGCAGTAACCGGCTGTTACGCCCAGACCGGCGTTCAAGCACTGCGTACCATTCCCGGGATCGATCTCATTGTCGGCAATCAGTTCAAATGGGACCTGCCGTCATTTCTTCCAGCCCCCCAGGCACTGAAAAAACAGCCGAACCCGGAAGTGCTTCATACTCGCACCATCGACCGAGAGGATTTCACCTTACCGGAGTATGGCGAACCAGACTCCACCAGAGCGTTAATCAAAATCCAGGACGGCTGCGACGTGATGTGCAGTTTCTGCGTCATCCCTTTCGCACGCGGGCATGAGCGAAGCCGCCTCCGGGATGACGTGATCCGAGAGGCCGAAATCCTTGTGGCAGGAGGGTATCGAGAAATCGTGCTGACCGGCGTCAACGTCGGGCAGTATCGTCAGGGTGACACCGATCTGGTTGGATTGATCGCACAATTGGAAGCGGTTGAAGGACTCGAGCGAATCAGGATTTCGTCCATTGAGCCGACGACGATCACGAATACTCTCATAGATCAAATGGCTTCCTCATCGAAGCTTTGTCCTTACCTCCACATCCCCTTGCAAAGCGGCGACGACACCATCTTATCGGCCATGAATCGCCCGTACAATGTCGAAGAGTTTACTGATCTGACCCGCAGGGCCATCGCAGCGATTCCGCACCTCGGGCTAGGGACCGACCTGATGGTCGGGTTTCCCGGAGAAACTGAGGAAGCATTCGAGCATACTTTGGGCATCGCACGAAAGCTTCCTTTCTCCTATCTCCATGTCTTTACCTATTCTCAACGGCCTGGCACCGCTGCCGCTAAGTTGCCTGACCAGGTGCCGATCGCAGTCGCTCGGCAACGTGCAAAGATACTCGCCGAGCTGTCCCGCCTTAAACGCTTGGCCTTTGCAGAACGGTATATCGGATCCACCGTGTCTGTCCTCTTCGAGTCCGGAGTAACGGATGGCTTTAGGTTGGGAGTGACGCCGAACTTTTTGAAAGTAGGGGTCCCCTCAAGCATCGATCTCACCAATCACCTGAAAGATGTGCTTATTATAGGAGCATCGGATCGTTGGACGTTGGGTCAGCTGGCAATGGAACCTCAGCCCATTCGAGGGGTGCCAGTCCTATGAAGACCATATCTACGCCGACTCAGGTACATCTTGAAACCTTCGGCTGTCAGATGAATGAGTACGATTCAGAACTCGTTCGTTCGCTCATGAAGCAGGATGGCTTTGTGTTTACCGACGAGCGAGAACGCGCGGACGTGATCCTGATGAACACCTGCGCAATTCGAGAGAATGCCCACAATAAGGTCTATAAGCACCTATCTGAGCTCAAAAAACTCAAACGGCAACGTCCTTTGGTCGTGGGAGTCTTGGGTTGTATGGCGCAAAACTTAAAAGTAGAACTGACGGACATTCAGCCGCTGGTCGATGTGCTTGTCGGCCCTGATGCCTATCGCCAGCTGCCGATGTTGATCCGCAACGCGATGCACTCGCAAGAAGCGGGGTTGGGACGGAAGGAATTTGCGGTCGACCTTTCGGAATATGAAACCTATCACGATGTCGTACCCGATCGAAACGACGGGGTGAACGCTTGGATCGCCGTTATGCGAGGCTGCGACAACTTCTGCAGCTTCTGTGTGGTCCCCTACACTCGGGGACGTGAGCGCTCCCGCGATCCAGAGGGAATCGTTCAGGAAGCTCGCCGGATTGCCGAGCAAGGATTCAAGCAGATTACGCTCCTGGGACAAAACGTCAACTCGTACCGATTTGACGACTGGGATTTTGCACGATTGATCACAGCTGTAGCGGACGTGCCCGGCATCGAACGCGTGAGATTTACGTCCCCGCACCCCAAAGACTTCCCTCTTTCATTGCTGGAGGTCGTTGCGTCCCATCCCCACATCTGCAAGCAAATTCATTTGCCGCTGCAATCCGGCAGCGACCGCATACTCGGCCTGATGAATCGCACCTATACCAACAAAGAATATCGTGCCTTGGTCGACCGCGTCCGTACCCTAAGATCTGACATCGTTCTCAGCACCGATATCATTTGTGGTTTCTGTGGGGAAAGCGATGCGGAGTTCGCCGAGACTTACCGGCTTGTCGAGGATACACGGTTTCACTCAGCGTTTATCTTCAAATACTCTGAGCGAAAGAACACCATCGCCGCGCGCAAGTTCTCGGACGATGTTTCCGAACCGATAAAGACCGAACGGGTGACGCGACTCTTTGACCTCCAACGGCTCATTTCTTATGAGCGCAACCGGGAATATCTGAAGACGACAATTCCCGTCCTGGTCGAAGGAAACGCCAAGCGATCCGCCGCACAAGGAATGGGGAAATCGGACGGCAACATCACCGTCATATGGGACAAACGTGTGATACCCACTCGACCGGGCGACACGATTCCCCTTACCATCTACGATGCGTCGTCCACGACTTTGTATGCGGAACGTCCGCCGATGAATTGAATTGTTGGTACCCGCCCTACTTCCCCAGGAATCATTTCTGTCGAATGTACTCCCAAAATGGACACTTCCGAACAAGGTCCATGTATGGGTCCATCCGTCTTCGCGACTCTTAGAATGGGATGCGAGGGGCCGCCCGTGTGATGATCCGCAGTAGAACGGAAGATTTTCTTTTCGGAACCCATGAACCAGCTCGGCACAGTATCGGAATTTAACGTCATACTATCAAGCACTTAGAATCGACACTCTTACTGCGCACTCGAATCAGAATTTGGTCAGTCCATTCCGTAATAATTCTCATCTTTTCCTGCTATTGCCCTTAGACCTTACCGAATCTGTTCAGTACTCCTAGAGGCATAATCTTTGCTTTACGATGAATCGCCTACGATGTAACCGCAAAATCTCACTCATCGGAGACGAGCATGATCAAGAATCAAGATCCCAAAGTAAAAGAAAAAGCCGATACCTCCATAAGCTTGGAAACCCTCATTGCGATGGGACTCTTCGGATGGATTGCATTGAGCATGGCGTTGATGGGCCTGGGAATCTGGTAATCCCCCTAACGCACCAACACAGCATCTCGCCCCGGATAATCACACTCACATGTGTTTCGAAAGAAGGAGTGTCGCGATGAAGAGCTACCTCCCCCTCACGAATGTGCAGCATCCCTTCCTGCAGGGCCTTGTTGGCATCGCCGCCTGTGCCCTCGTTATCGCCGGTTGCGCAGGCGGGACAAAGATCGCCCAGAATTCAACGGGCAGCGTCTACTTGGAAGAAGTGAGCGATTGGTCGTTTGAAGCCAGCCATCCCGCCGTGATCGATCAACTGACCATCGCAAAAATCGTGAAAGGGTTGTATCGCAATGATGAAATGAGCGGATCTTCGAAAATGTCCGCTGGTGGCAGCACGCCGATGAGAATTTTCAGCGATGAGGATGCAGATTTTCTCTCCCCCCTGCTCGCCCAAGGCCTCTCCAAAGCGAAACCCGAACAGTTTGTTGGGTTCCGCACATCCTCTTCGGCAGGGTCAGGCGCTGAACCCACCACGGGCAGCATATACGTACAGAAGGGATCTATCTACCTCACCATTCAAAAGGGCGCCGAGCCGACCGGTTTTATGCCCGAGTCGGCTGCACGTATCGAACCAGCTCCTGCCTATGTCGCCGGCGGTGCACGCGGTGTCATGACGATGATCATCGACTATCATGCACTGGTCAAAGCGCCGATGCCCGCCGCATTGCCAGTGGCAAAAGCCACACCGATCACGCCACCGAGCACTCCGGTTGTACCTATGACGGTTGCTGCTTCGACTAAAGCGCCGGCTGTCTCTAGCGGCGCGGGAGAGGACGAGTTGCTAGCTCAGAAACTCAGTGACATGAGGGTAGCAAAAGAGACGCTCGCCAAGAAGGATTCCGAGATCAAGATGCTTCGCAAGGAGTCGGAATGGATGAAGCGCGAACTGCGGGACCGCGATGAAGAAATCAAAGCGCTCAGGTTGACCAAGGTCTCCTCTAAACCAGCACCGAAGAAGAAATCGGCACAGGCATCTCGGACACGCTAGCCTACTTCAGTCGACACTCAGTAATTCCGCCTGGAGCAAAACCACTTCGCTGGACAGGGGCTGTCTGAAATTCATTCGGCAATAACAGGCATACGTCACATAGGTATCTTGCAGACAATATCGAGCCAACTCAATCCCCTGTCCCTTCCCCCACATCTCAGCCACCTGGGCCCCGCTACCCGATTTCGTTTCGACGTTCAGCGCTCGCGCCAGCACGTCGAGTTTCACCCACCCACGCGTATCCCAATTGCTCCAGATCGCCATGGTGTCGTAAACCGGTTCGGTACGGAACTTGGCGAGACTGACGTCCAAGCTCGGCTTGATCTGGTGGATAATCGATCTCTTTTTAATGAACGGCAGGTCAAAGCCCAGACCGTTATGTGTAATGAAGAGAGAGGGGCGGTCCTGAGCCAACCGGCTCCAGAATTGTCGTAGCAATTCCCGCTCGTCCCTTCCGTACCAGGCCACCGACCCACGCGGCTCGAGTTGGTCGGAAAATTCCAACAGGCCGATACAGACGATCTGACTGAACGTGGCGTCGAAGGCAGATTTCGCATATTGTTCATCCTCAGCGCGTCGTTGCGCTTCGGCAGCCCCTGCCGTAAACAAATCGCAGCCTTCACCTGCCGGCTCAGACTCACTAGTTGACGGAAGCTTCCCCATCAACCTTGCCCATTCCTCCCGAGGCGATTGAATGGTCTCAATATCAAGAACGACCTTCATAAAGTCTGCTCCAGACTCTGTTGCCGTAACGCTTCGATGATCGGACGGTCGGCTGGAGGAAACTCAAAGTCGCCCAACTCGTGCGGCAAGACCCATCGAATTTCCGCGCAGTCGAGTGCTGTGGCGTGCCCGGTTTCGATCCGGCAACGGAAGAAATGCAGCTCAACAGTTTTCTCCGCATACTCATGCCGAACGACTTGAAACGGTATTGGCACGTCGATACGAACTCCCAGTTCCTCGAACAACTCTCGCCGCAAACAGGCTTCCAATGTTTCACCCGGCTCACACTTCCCGCCCGGGAACTCCCAGAAACCCGCCAAGTGCACACCCGGATTCCGACGGGCGATTAAGTATCTGCCCTCAGAGAAAACGAGCCCTGCAGCGACTTCAACGACCTTCATCCCGCACCCTCAGTCTTTGTGGTTTTTGATCGAAAGGGTACGTCTTGCAAAACGATTTCATCGGACATTGCCGGCAGGAGGGATTTCTTGCCGTGCAACAGGTTGCTCCAAAGTCCATGATTGCCTGGTTGAAGTCATAGCCCTTCCCACGTGGGATTAAACCCTCCGACAGTTTCCAGAGCCCCGCCTTTTGAGTCTTGGGATCTCCCTTCGCCATGAACACTCGATGAAGGACCCGAATGACATTCGTATCCAGGATCGGCGCATCTTCGTTGAATGCGAACGACCGAATCGCCCCGGCCGTGTACCGTCCTATTCCCTTGAACGACAGTAGTTCTTCCGCATCGCTCGGCAGATGGCCCCCATACCGTTCCACAGTTTCGCATGCGATACTGTGTAATCGCTCCGGCCGAATGTTATAGCCTAGCGGGTACCACGTCTTCTTCACATCCGAGACAGGAGCATCGGCCAACTCTTCAAAGCTTGGGTAGCGGTCTAGAAACTCGTGGTACTTAGGAATCACCCGATCGACCTGAGTCTGTTGCAACATCACTTCAGAGACTAGAATATGATACGGGTCGGAGGTCTTTCGCCAAGGCAGATCACGGCCATGTTTCTCGTACCACTTCAGCAACCGGGCCTGAAACTGGCGCTTCTGCGAAGCGTCGAGGTCGGGAGACTTCTTCAATCTCTTCTTCTTGCGCTGAGAGGATGTTCGTGGGCCAGAGGTGGTGGGCATCGCAGCGTCAATCCAATGGCGGCATTCTAGAAGCGAGTCCACCGAAAATCAAATGATAACCAGACGGGACACATGCTGTTTTAAGAAACCTAAACTTCGAAAAATCTCTATTTTTCTTTGACAACTACCCATTCACCGACTAGCCTTTCCTCATGCGAAAACCATGTCAGCGAGAGCCATATCAGCGTGGCCTCGTTAAAATTAGATGCATTTTGAGGGTGCCTATATGAGGGAACAGAGGCAACATGTTCGTTATCAGGTAGAATTCCCGGCTACATTCGCAGGCGACCATACCGGGATTGGGATTGTATACAACATCGGGATGGGTGGCTGCAAAGTCGTGAGCGATCTTGCGGTACAGAGCGGCGCCCTCCTCGCTGTAGATCTCCAGATTCCCGAACAGACCCTTCCCATCATCGTTCGAGCCGCCACAGTCCAGTGGACTCTGGAGCTTGAGTTTGGGATGGAATTTCTTGAGATGCAGGAGATTGAACGAGCCCGTCTGGAGCAGTTCCTAGCAACCCAGGTAAACATCGCCGCATAGGAATCGCTCAAAGCACAGCTATGGTCACCAGAAAACATCCAAGATTTTCCGTGTCGTTCTCTAGCACCTTGGTACATAAGGATCACTTCCGCCATGCTGGGTCTGTACGAAACATTTCGGCTAAGGGATGCCGCGTAGACAGTATCATCAGCCCCTTTACCGGCATGCAGCTCACCGTGCAATTACATATTCCTGGTGAATCCAGGCCGATCTTAATCGATAATGCCGCGGTCCGCTGGTCCGGGTCCGCCGGCATCGGCCTAGAGTTCTTGACGGTAGCTCCCCTGCATCAAGACCGACTGGACCGCATGATCCGGCAGCTCCAACCCAAGACCGGCCTTCAGTAGGCGACCTTCTCTCTAGCCCGCATTATTCGCGAGGGTTCTAATACTGCGGGCTAGTTGCATTTTAGGCGCTCGCCTCCGTATCCTCCGTCTTCATGGACCTCTCCCAACTTTCCCAGAAACAATTCGCAGACCTTGTGCGCGGTATCGTCGATGATCGTCTGCGCGAGTTACTGGGCGATCCTGACCTCGGACTCCAGCTTGGCGATGGCCTGCGCGCCCGCTTGAAGGAGTCCTTGTCCAGTAAAGAAAGACTGTCCGGCGAAGACATTGCGGGCCAACTCGGTCTCCGCTGGTAAGGACGTCATGGCCTGGTATCGTCTCGCCTATCGCCCTGCCATCCTCCAAGACCTTGCGAGCCTTGAACCGTCCGTGGCACAACGACTCTTGGACAAGACCAAATGGATCGCTTCCAACATCGAGAACTTGCGCCACGAACCGATCGCGGAAGATCTGCCAGGCCTTTCCAAATACGCGGTCGAGGACTGGCGAATTTTTTATTCCATTGACCGGAACGATCACTTGGTCGATATCCATGGCATTGTTCGTTACAACGAGGTCCGTTCATGATTACCGTCACACTTGCCGCCATTGCACAGCTGAAAGCGATTCAAGTCCATCATCCTGAGGATCCTATCGTCCGGATTTCCGTGCGCGATCTGGACGATTCACGTTTAAGCTTCAGTATCACATTGGAAGCGAACACCCAGCCAGACGACGACGTTCAGCATATCGATAGCCTCACAATTGTCGTTGATCGGCGGAGTGCCACGCGGATGGAAGGCGTGACAGTAGACTATACTGAGGCAGCCGGATTTCGCTTTGTACACGATGGCGAGGGCCGCGCCCTGCCACTCCTTGCGATTCCCACGCTGAATTGATTGATAAACCGATTAGTAGTCTAGGGGAAAACCCTTTCGGCATAGCAGAATTCAATGGTCTTCATGCCTGGGACAAGAGAAACACTGCCCAGAAGGATGCTCAAACAGGCATCCAGCAAGGCCGCAGCGAGTGAAGATCCGAGGCGTACCCTCTGGGGTACGTTGAGAGTCTGAACGACGCGAGAACGAAGCTGGAGGTCTGTTTCAGCATCCTTCGAGCGGTTAGGGGAGTCGATCTGGGAGCGTCGCCACATGCACCTGAAATACGCCCAGCGTCATGTCATCGACATACCGCCGCAGCGCATCCTTCACCACGGGAAAGGCGATCTCTTCCCAGGGAATTGCAGCGAGGGAGAACAATTGCACGTCGAGGCTTTCCTCGCCCACACCGAAATCGGGCGAACGCATCGGCCCTCGGAACACCAAGTAGGCCTGCCCGATGTGTGGAAGACTCAGAACCGCAAATAGAGAGATACACTCTACCTGGGCCTGTGCTTCCTCCATAGTCTCGCGAACGGCCGCCTGTTCGGTACTCTCGCCGATTTCCATAAAGCCGGCAGGAAAGGTCCAGAGCCCGGACTTGGGCTCGATTGCGCGCCGGCAGAGGAGAATGTGGCCATCCCACTCCGGAATACAGCCTGCGACGATCTTGGGATTATGATAATGAATGGCCCGGCAGGTATCGCAGACAAACCGTGGCAAGTTGTCTCCGGCGGGAATCTTCCTGCTAACTGGAGCACCGCAGGCGCTGCAATAGTTCATGACGAAGACGGATCTCGTGAAGCGTATTTCGTGAAGCGAGAGACGATCAACGCTTCACGAACGACGATGCGATGAGCATGGATAGCACAAAACTACGGTTCTTTGCACCCTGCCCGCGCGGGTTGGAAGGGGTTCTCGAACAGGAGATCCATGACCTTGGAGTGCCTCTGACTACAATGACGGACGGCGGGGTTTCCTTCCAAGCTCCTTGGTCCACAATGTACTGGGTCAATCTCAAGAGTCACATTGCCAGCCGCGTGCTTTGGGAAGTCGGACAGGCCCCCTATCGCTCGGAAGACGACGTGTACCACGCAGCCTATCGCCTGCCCTGGCAGGATTGGTTCACCCCTTCACAGACCATAAAGGTAAAGGTAAGTGCGCGCCGTTGTTCACTCACCAGCTTAGACTTCGTCACGTTGCGGATCAAAGACGCCGTCTGCGATAAGTTTATGACAGTTCGCCATAAGCGACCGAGTGTAGACACACATTGTCCGAACATCCGGCTCGACGCCTTTCTCAATGAGTCCACGGCTACTTTCTACCTGGACACCTCCGGCGAGCCGCTCTTCAAACGGGGGCATCGTGTCGTGTCCGTCGAGGCCCCGTTGCGAGAAAACCTGGCGGCTGGATTGCTGCGGCTCGCCGGATGGACGGCCAACGACGTCCTGCTCGACCCCATGTGCGGCAGCGGAACCATCCCGCTTGAAGCCGCGCTAATGGCGCGCCGGATCGCGCCAGGACAGTCACGGTCATTCGCGTTTGAGCGTCTGCTTGTCCACGATGCCAAACGCTGGGGCCATCTGCGCGAGGCCTCTCGACTGAAGCAATTGGCAGAGCCGCCGGCAGCCATCTATGCCTCTGACCAAGACGCTGCTGCGGTCAAAGCCGCGCAGCAGACGTTTCAGGGAGCGGGAGTCGCGGTCGATATTCGCCTGCGACAGAGCGACGTGCTCACTCTCAAGGCTCCAGCTGGACAGGGTGTGCTGATGATCAATCCCCCCTACGGAGTCCGGCTCAGCCGGCAGGAGGAACTCGATGCCTTCTACCCTCAACTGGGGGACTGGTTGAAACAGCGATTCAGCGGATGGAGAGCCTATATATTCACCGCCGATTTGCGAGTCCCGAAGTTGATCGGCCTCGCACCATCGAAACGCATTCCTCTCTTCAACGGTCCGCTGGAGTGTCGGCTGTATGAATTTAAAATCGTGTCGGGATCGATGCGCAAAACGAGTCCCGCGACTCCTCTTCGTCCCTCCCCTTGACTTGTGCTCGACGAAAGCTATCTACCTACCTAGACGTGTATCTCCTGTCTTTTCACAGGCCGAGCGAAAGGACGCTTCCACATGAATAACGGGACAATGGCTGTCACGCTACCGGTACTCACTATTAAGCGCACCGTGCTATTTCCTGGGGTTATGATGCCCTTGACGGTTGGGCGGGCACGGTCGATTGCCGCCGTAGATGCGGCGACGAAAACTGAAGAGAAGACGATTCTCGTGGTTGCACAACGCGACCCCCTGACAGAAGAGCCTGGACTCGACGAGTTGTACACGATCGGCACTAAGGCCATCGTGAAACAGATCGGTCGGTCAGAAGAAGGCATGATCCATGTGCTCGTACAAGGACTTGAGCGTGTCGCGCTACTCAAAGTCGAACAAACAAATCCGTGCCTTCTTGTACAGGCTCGGCGACTCGATCATCCCGAAGGCCAGGGCACCGAAGTCCAGGCTCTCCACAGAGCCATCCAGGAATTGGTTACAGACCTTCCTCGATTGATTCAGGCGCCTGGTATCCAGGAAGCAGCGGCGGCCTTCAGTAATGAGGACAATCCCGTCTCCTTGGCCTATCGCGTAGCCTCGCTCCTCAATCTCACCTTGCAGGACGAGCAAAAATTGCTTGAAAGTTCCTCCACAATTGAGCTGTTGCGATCGTTGTACGGTGCGCTCTCGAAGGAAATCCAGATACTGCAATTGCGGGAAAAAATCACCACGGACGCCCAAGCCAAGATCGGGAAAAGCCAGCGGGAGTATATCCTCCGTGAACAGCTGAAGGCGATTCAGGAGGAACTCGGCGAAGGCGAGGGAGAAGGAAGCGAGATCACTGAACTCAAAAGGAAAATTCAGGACGCCGAACTTCCCGAGCACGTGCAAAAGGAAGTGGAACGGGAACTCGCCCGGTTGGCGAAAGTGCCACCCTCCTCGCCCGACCATCAAGTCCTCAGGACCTATCTCGAACTGGTGCTGGAACTTCCCTGGGAGAAAGCCTCGGAAGATCGTTTGGAACTGGGCACGGTACGTCAGGTGCTTGAAGAAGACCACTACGGCATTAAAGAAGTAAAGGAACGTATCGTCGAGCACCTGGCCGTCTTGAAACTGAATCCGACAGCCAAGGCGCCGATTCTCTGCCTGGTCGGCCCTCCTGGTGTCGGGAAGACCAGCTTGGGGCAATCCATCGCGAGAGCGATGGGTCGCACCTTCGACCGCTTTAGTCTGGGCGGCGTGCATGATGAAGCAGAACTGCGCGGCCACCGCCGGACTTACGTCGGCGCGCTACCAGGCCGCATTATCCAGGCTGTGCGCCGAGCCGGCGCCAATAATCCTGTGTTGATGCTCGATGAAGTCGACAAGATGGGCCGCGATTTCCGTGGTGACCCCGCTGCCGCGCTCTTGGAGATCCTCGATCCGGCCCAGAACCATACGTTCCGCGATCACTATCTGGATCTCCCGTTCGATCTGTCCAAGGTGTTCTTCATCACGACGGCAAATACACTCGATACGATCAGTCAGCCCTTGTTGGATCGAATGGAGATTATCCGTCTCCAAGGCTACAGTGAACGGGAGAAGGCTGAAATCGCCCGCCGCTATTTGTGGCCACGGCGGCTGAGAGAAGCAGGTCTCGACGCAAGTCAGGCGCTAATGTCGGATGACGTGTTGAATCTCGTCATCAGCCGATACACCAGAGAAGCCGGCGTGCGACAACTCGAACAGATGCTGGGGCGGCTGACAAGAAAAGTCGCGTTGGCCTTCGCTGATCTGCCGGAAGGCGAAGCACGGCAGCCTGTCAGCATACGTTCCGATGTCCTCGCAGAGTGGCTGGGCTCCGAACGGTTCATGCCGGAAGAGGCGCGCACGGTGTTGCCGGCCGGCGTGGCTACCGGGCTCGCCTGGACTCCGACCGGCGGGGATGTCCTCTATATCGAAACCACGCTACTACCCGGTAGCCACGACCTGACGATCACCGGTCAATTGGGCGACGTGATGCAGGAGTCGGCACGCGCGGCCCGAAGCTATCTCTGGTCGCATGCCGAGAGCATGGGGCTGGATATCTCGCGCTTCAAGCGCAATGGCGTCCACATCCATGTGCCGTCGGGAGCCATTCCAAAAGACGGACCCTCAGCCGGGATCACCATGGCCACTGCACTGGCATCCTCATATGAAGGCAAACCGGTCCGTAGTGATACCGCGATGACCGGCGAGATCAGCCTCAGCGGATTGGTCCTTCCAGTCGGCGGGATCAAGGAAAAGGTGCTGGCGGCTCACCGAGCCGGCATCAAACGGATCATTCTGCCTAAGGCGAACGAAAAGGATCTAAAAGACGTGCCGCAGGAAGTGCGCGAGAATCTGACTTTCATCTTGGTGGAACGAATCGAGGAAGTCCTTCCCGCTGCGTTCAACCATGATTCAGCGGCTCACGGAAGCTTCCCATTCGGCATGGGCATTGCCCCAGCCTCAGCGTAAACGGAGCGTGCGCGGGAAGCGCGAGATGTGCGAGAAAGGCGCGACGGGCACAAGGCACAAGCTCTAGTTCCGAGTGTCTCGCATTTCCCGCCAGCTTCGTGTATCCCACGTGTCTTGCGCGGTGTTTTCTGTATCCCGAGTGCGTCTTGCTCCCCGACCAATCCTTGTGTAAGGATACTTTCGGTTCCCCGACTCAGTTAGAGGGAGACCTGAAAAGAAAGGAGCACCGCTATGCCACCAAAGATTGAGATCGGTCAGATTGTCAAAGTCATGAAGACCGACGAGGAGTGGAAGAGACTCCTCTCACCGATGGCCTACGGGGTTCTACGGCATGAGAATACCGAGCGCCCCTTTACTGACAACATGCACGACAACAAGAAAGCCGGCATCTACAACTGCGCGGGCTGTGACCTCCCGGCCTATTCATCGGAGCACAAGTTTGACAGCGGCACCGGATGGCCGAGCTTCTGGCAGCCGATCGATCCCAGGGTGGTTGAGACGACTACCGACTACAAACTGATTTTCCCAAGGACCGAAGTCCACTGCGCACGCTGTGAGGGGCATCAAGGACATATCTTTAAGGACGGCCCCAAGCCGACTGGCCTGCGCTACTGCATCAACGGCGCGGCTCTGAAGTTTGTAGCGTCTTAGCCCACATTATTCTCAATGGCTTTGGACCTCAAGGAGATGCGAATGAGTGAGTTCGGTCGCCGCATTCGCTCGTACGTGGAGAATGAGATCCGTGCTGCTCGTGAGGCCGAATCACGAGGGCAGCCTGACGTTGCCTTCTCTCATTTAGAGCGTGCGCACATACTTGGGCAAGCATCGACGCTTCAGCATGTTCGCGCGCATTGGCATATGCTCCGCTGGAGCGTTCGTCAGCGTAACGTTCGAGAGGGGCTGGGGCAGACGCTGCGCATCGTCGGCGCTGCCTTAAGCACTGCTCTCGGTCTCGTGCCGCAGGGAAACACAGGCGGTTCGAACGTTAACTCTTTTATGAGCATGCCGTTGCCGCCCGAACTTGCCTCGCGCATAAAAGAAGTGCGCACTTCGGGGAAATGACGCTCAAATAGTCAGTCAAGCGGATGGGCTAAGCGCTGGTCGCTTAACATAGATGTTAATGCTAAACAGAAACTTAAATATCAAACTACTGATGAGAATCAATAACTTGAGCTGTCATACCTCGTCTAAAGTCGCATACTTATTCCCCCTCACTGTACCGTGAACAATTGCGCCATACTCCAGACGTCCCATTTCAGACTTCGGACAGGAAAAGCCTCACAATTGAGGCAACAATTATACTGAAAGCGCAGATGTGAGTCTGGTCCTGGAGACTATCGAAATCACGTTAATTCGATGCTGAATGTCATTTCCGAAATCAGTGTGCAAAATTCAGACTAGCCGAAAAAAGAACTTGCAAAGAAAGTGCATGATGGTTACGATCCGCGCCATGAAAACCTACCCTTCGCCTCAGAGTCTTAGATGCGCGATACTTTGCGGATTACAACCAGAAACGGCTGAAAACCAATCAACGGCATAAGTTACACGTCATGACAACTCAAACGAAAGGAGCCCCAATGAAGTCAGCCATACCGAAAACCGAACTCCGACGAGCAGTGCTCGGAGGTTCGTTTCTGTTGCGCAAGAGCGTTCTCGGAGCTCTAGCCGTCTGCTCGGCAGCGATGCTATCGCCCATGGTCACGACGGCTGCCGACTACAAGCTCGCGATTCCTTTCGGTCTAGAAGAAACTGCCGTGGTCATTCCTGCCGACAATCCTTTGACGGCTGAAAAAGTCGAGTTAGGCCGAACCTTGTTCTTCGACAAGCGACTGTCGCAGGATAACACCATCGCGTGCGCGAGTTGCCACCTGGCGACAAACGCATTTACTGACGGCAAACCGGTCTCTACGGGCATCCGAGGCCAGAAGGGCGGTCGTAGCGCACCGGTATCCTTCAATCGAGTGTTCAGCAGCGCTCAATTTTGGGACGGTCGTGCCGCAACGTTGGAAGCTCAATCGATCGGTCCGTTTACGAATCCGATCGAGCACGGCTTTGCCAACTACGACGTGATGCTGGCGAAGATGAATAAGATCCCGGGCTACCGGAAACTCTTCAAGGAAGTTTTTGGAGACGAAAATATCAAGATTGAGAATGTCGGCAAGGCCATCGCCAGCTTCCAGCGTACCGTCCTTTCTGGCAACAGCCCGGCAGACAAGTTCGATCAGGGACAGCAAGCAGGAGCGATTTCAGAATCGGCTCAAAAGGGCCTCACCCTGTTCCGGGATAAGGCACGCTGCACGAAGTGCCACTCCGGGTTCAACTTCACTGACGAAAAGTTTCACAACCTCGGCATCGGTTGGGACGACAACAAAGTGGATCTTGGTCGCTACATGGTGACCAGTAACGCCGAGGAACTCGGCGCATTTAAAACCCCGACCTTGCGAGAGATTGCCAGAAGCGCCCCGTATATGCACGACGGCCGCTTCAAGACGCTTGAAGAAGTCGTGAATTTCTATAACAAGGGTGGTGTAAAGAATCCTCACCAGGATCCGTTGGTCCTTCCGCTAGAGCTGACGGACCAAGAGAAGAGTGATCTTGTGGCGTTTCTTCGCACGCTGAATGGTGAAGGATGGCAGCAAGCCACCGCGCCGAAATCCTTTCCTAAATAAAGAAGAAACGGCACACGTGCTACCATGACCCTCTCTCTCTGAGCGAAGTACGTGACAAAGCCAGGGCCGGTCCCGACCACGATGGTTGGACCGGCCCTGGTTGCATTCAGCCACATCTCTCCAGAGAACCTTGAGCGGATGTCTTGCGTGAGTCAGGTATCGAAGATTGCAGCAGAAGCGCGCATGAATTATGCGGGTTAGGCGGTGGGATCTGGAAGGCGAGGCCAGCGACCCCGGTCAGGAAAGACTCCTAAAGACACTTCACAAAACTGAAAGGGGGTCAGCTGAAGCCGACCCCATCAGATGCTGCGAGCAATGACTCCGCCCCTATGACGATTCACGTACGGCAGGATCGAATCGTCACGTAATTCAACTACAGGGATTATTCAGTGACTTTCACCAGCCATCCGTCGCTGACTTCACATTGATTGACACCTCTCGCATCAATGGTAATTTTTGCGAAGGCCCCTTTTAGCGTGTCAGGAAGTTTGCCAGACACTTTAAACCCACCTTGTTTTTCTACCACTGTGACCGGTACGGACTGGCCTTTTATCGTAACCTTAATGCTATTTGGATAGGTTGCAGGGGATGCATAAAACGAAAAATCCGAGCGGGGGGCTACTTCGGCATTATTAATTGGCGAGAATTCGGAAAAATTCACCTTTTTACAACTCCCTGTGCCACTACTGCTGCTGCTGTTGTTGTCACCATACGCCCAGACATTGGCGGGAATCATCAATGCAACCGCTATCAACAATACATTTTGTAATCTCATCGTTAAGCCTCTTATGGTGTTGTTATTGAGTGAGTTGAATGGTTTATTACTAAGTCGATGAACGGCCTGCATTGTCAGCTATTTTTCGATAAAAAACAACCCCTATGCAATTGAGATGATCAATTCTGTTAGGCGCGCATTCCCACAACAACCTAGCTTCCACTCTTCATGCCAAAACGCCATTGGCTTCCTCCGCATGAGCATCTTGACAAGGACCGGGGAAAGAGCTAATCACAGAGTCCCTTGGTGCTTCTTGAGGACGTTTCCACCATCCCCTCAAGAGCAATGTCCTAACTCATTCGAAAGAGGGGACGGTCATGAGAAAAACGTTGGAGCAACTCTTCGAACAATTGAGCGATCATTCGCGAGATGTTTCTTTTCAGGTGCAGTTCTGGGATGGGGTGAAAAGATCCTTCGGTTCCGGCAATCCCCAGTTCATTCTTACCTTTGTCACGAAGCGCGCGGCAGAGCATGTAATCGAAAGCGGGTCGTTGGGCTTCGGCGAAGAGTATATGGCGGGAGATATTCAGGTAGATGGCGATTTCAAACAGCTACTCCGCTTTGGGACAGACGCCGCGTTCCTCAATCTTCCTCTGGGGTTGAAAGCGAAGCTCGCAATTAAGCACCTGCGCCAGACATCGCTCAACACGCTCTCGCGTTCTCAAAAACATGTCGCCCATCATTATGATCGCGGAAACGACTTTTACAAGCTGTGGCTTGACGAGACCATGGCATACTCCTGCGCATACTTCCGTCACGAAAACGACACGCTCGAGCAAGCACAGCAGCAAAAGTACGAGCACATTTGCCGGAAACTTCAGCTGAAGGCCGGAGAATCACTGGTTGACATCGGCTGCGGCTGGGGCGGGATGCTGATCTATGCAGCCAAACACTATGGTGTGCGGGGCATCGGCTGCTCACTGTCAAAACCGCAAGTTGAATATGCGACCGATTTGGTGAAGCGCGAGGGTCTCTCGGAGAAGATTTCAATCGTGTTTGAGGATTATCGGAACATTCAAGGCGAGTTCGACAAATTCGTGTCCATTGGCATGTTTGAACATGTGGGGAAGCAATTCATTCCGACGTTTATGGAGAAGGTGCAGTCGATCTTGAAGCGCGGCGGCATCGGGTTGCTCCATACCATCGGAGAAGAACGGTCAATGCCCGGCGACCCTTGGACATTGAAATACATCTTCCCTGGTGGATATATTCCGACCCTCGACGAAATCGTACGCACCATGGGCGAAGTCAGGCTCGTTCCAACCGACATCGAAAATCTTCGCCTGCACTACGCCAGAACGATTGAGGAGTGGAGCCTACGGTACGAGGCGCAGGTCAAAAAAGTCGAAGCGATGTTCGATGCATCCTTCGTTCGCATGTGGCGGATGTTTCTTAATGGTTGCGTCGTCAATTTTCGCTATGGGAACCCACGGCTCTATCAAGTCCTCTTTACGAACGGATTGAACAACACCCTTCCTCTCACGCGCGAGCATGTATACCGCTAATGGAACCGATCACAACAGTCGCCTCAAGCTTGCAAGCCGTCAAAGACCGCATTGCCACAACCGCACGATCTGTCGACCGACAACCGAACGAAATCACGCTACTGGTGGCGAGTAAAACCCACACTGCCGAGCGAGTGCGGGAAGCCTGGCTCGCCGGACAAACTATTTTTGGCGAAAATTATCTGCAGGAAGCGCTGGCAAAAATGCCGGCCCTTGCCGATTTGCCGATTGAATGGCATTTCATCGGTCCGATACAAAGCAATAAGACAAAGCGCATCACAGAGAACTTTGTCTGGGTTCACAGTGTGGACAGAGTAAAAATTGCAGACCGTTTGGCGAAAGACCGGCCCGAATCACTGCCGCCATTACAAATCTGCCTGCAAGTGAACGTGAGCGGAGAGGCAAGTAAAAGCGGGGTAGCGCCTGAAGAACTGTCCCGGTTGGCAGCCCACGTCGTGCGCCTGCCCCGCTTGAAATTGCGCGGACTGATGGCTGTCCCTGAACTCACGACTGCCACGGCCTTACAACGCAGCCAGTTCCACATGCTGTGGGAACTGTTTGATCGGCTCAAGCGGGATGGATACGAACTCGACACGCTCTCCATGGGAATGTCAGAAGATATGGACATCGCCATTGCCGAAGGCGCAACCATGGTGCGCATAGGTACGGCGATTTTAGGGCCACGGCGTTACCTGATACCTGAGGAGCTTGCAGCCCGCGCTGCCCGATGACTATTATGCGAGTGTATGTTCAGCTTAGTTGTAAGACGCGTCGTCCTCCCAAACCGACCTCACGACCTGATCTGATATGCAAGACCTAGAAGAAAGACGTCATATTTCATGGCGGAGACGGTGTCCTAGCCGAATAGTTGCAGTGGGTTAGGGGCAATCAATATGAACCGACATGTCGAGACGTGGCTACTTCTCGCTGCAGGAATGGCCCTTACAGCCTGCGAAACAGGGCACTCGCTTCTTGTTCTTGAGAAAAATGCCCAGGGCGCCGAACTACAAAAAGAGACAACAGCCGGTGTGCCTCTTCCTCCCGGCTGCCCGACTCTCACCGCCTCTCCTCCGGCAGGACAATCCGGCCTCACAGTTTCCTATCAAGAACCGAAAACCAGTCAGACGGGGAACCCGCTCGCCGATCTCGCCTACACAACAATATATTTGAGTTGGCCCAAAGCTCAGACCAGTGCCATTCGCATTTGGACCAACAACGCACATGGCGGCGCACTTGTCACCATCCACAACATACCCGTCCCCGCTCAGGAACTTGGGCTCTGTGTGACGGCGACAAATTGGTCTCGACAAGAATCGTCCCCCGCATCGCCGGTTCAGCCAAAACCGTAGGCTGCTTCCTTTAGGGGGCATCGTCAACCGCGGATCAGCACCTATGATCAAAGCAGCACAAAGTCGATGATCCAGCTGCAGCGGTCTCCCCTGCCGGCTGGGTTCGTAGCTGGAGTCGCCGGATCATTAATCGGCGATATGTTCGTCAGCGCGACGAACAGTATCGCGCAGACCACCGATGCCGATACGCCTGCTGCCGAAATCAACAACACCACCACCCAAGATCTCAGCTCCGCCGGAATCCTTTTGATCCTCCTGCTCGTGGCAGCTGTGACGGTTTTCTATTTCTTGAAAATACAACGACCGTTCCTCCCCGACTTTTCCGGGATCACAGGCCGCGACCCGTCCAGCGACAATCTACAGACAAAGCGATCCGCCGCAGCCAGACAGAAATTATCGGTTGATAGTGTGACCTCCGCTGACAAAGCAGCCTTTCAACAACTCCTGATCGATGTTCAAAAGGCCTGGAGCAACCAGGATCTGACCGAGTTGCGGCAGCTCGTCACGCCGGAGATGCTCAACTATTTCAGCGACGCCTTAGCCGACAACACCAGTCAGGATATCCAGAACCATGTGGAGAATGTGGTGCTCCTCCGTGCGGAGGTCCTGGAGGTCTGGACCGAACAGGCGAGGCAGTATGTGACGGCGGGGCTTCGCTGGAGTGCCCGTGACTACAACCTGTCTCTTACGAAGCAGCGAGGAGAACCAGGCTATCTCGTCGAAGGCAGCGAAGAGATACCGACGGAATCCGGCGAAGCCTGGACCTTCATGCGAATCCAAGAAGGGAAGTGGCGGCTCTCGGCTATCGAACAATAGGAGAGGAAGGGCAGCCTGGTCGTCCTCCTGCTCGCGCAACGCGCGGTCGCAGAAGCCCCTCGCCCGGGGTGAGGGCACGTCTCGGCGTGCCAGTGGGTGGGCGGGTGAGAAAGTTGCGCGCAGTAGAAGATCAATCAGCTCCCATCCCTGAAGAAGGAACGAGCGAGCTTTGAGGGAGCATTATAGAAATGTGCTCGTCCGATGCGCGCAGTAAAGGGCACCCTGGCCACTTCTCAAAAGAGAGACGGTAAGCAACGGGGTCGGGAGTTTTTTCTTATTGCTCAGCCCGAATACCTGACTTAATCTCTAGTTCGCACCGGTCTGCTTCTTAATGTCGTATGTCTTATCTCTCACGTCTGACGTGTCATGTCCTTTCGGTTTCACAGCGCGTGGCTGGAATCTGGTCGTTTAGTCTGTCTGGTCTATCGGGTTTGACTGGCTTATTTGGTTCGACGAACGAGAGTGGCAAGAGCGTCTGCGCGCCAGAATGATAGAAAAGAGTCAAGACCAGAGTCTCTTAAAGCGATCCTATTTCGTACTGTTTCAGAGAGCATCATTGTCGTAGCGAGACCGATTCCGACCGCATCCGTCACTAGATCGTTGACGCTAGCTCCCCTGCCTTGAACCGATCCTTGGAACACTTCGGTCCAGAGACCGAAAACTAAGGCCGCCGCTGCTGCAACTGGAAGCGCATAGACCAGTGGCCATGAACGGCGCTGCAGCCCGAGCGCTATTAGTACGGCCAAGATTCCATAGCCAGGCGCATGAGCCCACTCCAAAAGACTGACGGGTACCTGCACCAGCAGGTGTCCGGCAAGACCGTCCCCCGGCACGATTATCGCGCCGAAATAGAGCAGCCATATGTAGCCCAGCACAGCAATTCCAAACCCCACCATCACCTCCCAGGACCATGCACGTGTTGGGAAGATACAAGAATCCAAGAAGGTTAAACTACTGGACATTAGTAGGGGGGAGGAGACTTAAGAAGAAGGCGGGCTAGAGGGGTCGGCCAAGGCTGTCCTTTATTCCGCGTATTTTCTCACCCACTCGCCCTGGGCGCGCCAAGACGCGCCCTTGACCCTTGCAGGCACATTTCGATAATGCCCCCTCCTAGCTTGCTCGTTGCCTCTTCAGGGATGGGAGCTGATTGATCTTCTACTGCGCGCGTTCAACGAGGGTCTTCCGATTCTCTAGATCCCTCTTTGAAGGAGTGGCCGAGGCTGCCCTTCCCTGCGCGCATCGGACGAGCACATTCTTATCGTGCGCGTTCTGCGAGCAAGAAGGGCACCTGGCCGCTCCTTCCTCACCCTTATTTTTTGTCCTTATGAATGTCGATAACCTCTCCCGTGTCATTCACTTCGATAGTGACCTGAGTGCCGACAGGGATATCTCTGAACATGCGACTCTCGGGTCTGAGCTTAAAATCCTTCTCCCCTCCTGACGTCGACAGCGTCATCTTGGACTTCCCATTGTCAATCGATGCGAGCGTACCGGTGATGAAATGAGGACCCTTGCTAGGTTGCCCTTTCGGACGGGCATCCATGACCATGTTGCCTTCGTTGACCCAGAGCGTCATTTCATCACCGACTTTCGGGATGGCCTTTCCGGTGCGAGCGGCCGTATTCTCGGTCAGCGTGAGCGAGGCTCCGGTAGATGACTTGACGATAATGAGACCGGACTTCAGCTCAGTCACAACCCCCTCGACCTTTTTATGGCCGGCTTTCATATGAGCGACTTCTTCCGGATCCGCCGGGTCCGCTTGGGCGGCCAGCGGGGCCATCAGCATGGCGGCGGGTATGATGAAGAGCGAGCAGATCGAAAATATTTTATGAAACATGGTATCCCCTCTATTATTCAACTGGCCTCAATATCGCCGATACTACTGGAATCATCGTGCCGAGAATGTATAAAAGGGAACAGACCTTCCCCTCTCTTCTATTTATCCGAACACCCGGCTCAGCGCGACAAGGATATCTCCTAGCGATTCCCGGATACTTCCCTTTCGGAGTCTACGGTGATGAATCCCAGCACTATGTGAGAACTCTTTAGGTCCGTCTTCGAGGAGTATGATCACACGCATGAGAAGTTTCAATTATCTTGACTGAGCAAGCATTTGCACTAGTCTGAGTAGTACACGAATCTCAACGTAGGAGGATTTATGTTTCAACGAACAGTATTTATCCTGATCGCCTGTTCCTTATTGGTATTGCAGACCACCGGCGTAGGAGCGGCCGGGAACCCGGACAATGGTCCTGGATGTGGTCTGGGAAAGCTTGCCTGGATGGATTATGGGAGCCAAAAACAAATTGCGCCCCAGGTGATGATGGCAACAACGAACGGCACCTTCGGCAGCCAAACCTTCGGGATCTCCTCCGGCACGTCAGGTTGTACCAACGACGGCGTGATTATGAAGAACAAGCACATCAATATGGCGAGCCGCAGTTTTGAGAGCCTGGCGGAAGAAATGGCACAGGGACGGGGCGAGCATCTCGCCTCCCTGGCAGCGTTACTGGGAGTCCCAGAGGAAGCCCAGCCGGAATTTTTTGCGCTGGTTCAAGAGAAATATACCATCTTAGTCGGGTCCGACGACACGACTGCGGTAACGATGCTACAGGCGCTCCAGTCCGCCATGGCCGAACGTCCTGCCCTTGCCAAGGTGTCCTTTGTCAGCGAGGATCTGCAGAATGAGGTCCGATAACGAGGGGAAAACAACGGGACCTTTCTCCAGCACTCATTCTTTCGTTCTCTGTGGATATTCCTGCTGGGGATTGGGGCCGTCTTCGTGGGTGAGAGTAGCACGCATGTCAACTGATCTCAGACAGCCAGCGCAATCCCTTCGACTTTAAATGAGAGAGCGGCTATCAACGATGGGCGTAGAGGCTGCGCTTCATTGCGCGCATTTTCTCACCCACCCATCCTGGGCGCACCAAGACGCACCCATGACGCTTGCGAGCACGTTTCGATAGTGCTCCCTCCAAGCTTGCTCGTTACCTCTTCAGGGATGGGAGCTGATTGATCTTCTACTGCGCGCAACTTTCTCACCCGCCCACCCACTGGCACGCCGAGACGTGCCCTCACCCCGGGCGAGGGGCTTCTGCGACCGCACGTTGCGCGAGCACAGAAGATCATCAGGCTCCATCCCACTCTTTGTTCCGCGAGCAGGAGGACGAACAGGCCGTGCTACCGAAGTCCTTCTCCGCTCGTCCCCCCTCCGAACCCTCCGAAGTTCCCGCCGAAGCCTCCTTGCCCGGTTCCCCAATACTCGCCTTTTTGAATCCGCCTAAAGGGATGCCGAAGGTCTGGACGGGTGATCCACCAGAAGAACGAGAGCGCCACGATGCTGCAAAAGATGGCGAGCCCAAAAGCAAAGGCTTTGGAATAGGTTTTCGCGATGACCCCGACACGCACCTCCTGCGCGGGAGAAGCCAACGCCACCACGGTGAGATAAAGACCTTCGCCGAAATGTCCCAACTCAATCGACGGCTGCAGACTGTCGCGCCCGACTTGATTCACCACCGTGGGAGTGATCACCGGTAACATCTGCCGGCCCAGTGTAATTGCGGCTTGCCGTTCCTGCACCGCGACCAACACCATTACGCCATGTTCTTGTTGCGTCGATCCGATCCCCCACTTTTCATAGAGCGCCGTTGCGTACTCGTTGACCGACTCGAACGGTTTCATGGTCGGAACGGTCACCACGACCATTTCTACGCCGGTCTTCCGCTCAAGGTCCTGGCAGACGGACCGGATACGTTCCTTCCAATCCCCATCGATCGCCTGCGCATGGTCGCTCACATAGCCTTGAGGCCCTGGCAATTGGATCTTGGGCCGCTCGTAGGACACCGCCTGGGCGAAGCCCGCAAAGAAAACAAGGCAAAGCACCATCGTCATGTTAAAGGTCTTCATCATCGATGTTCCAACTGCGACAGTTGCTCAACCGCACGAATGAGCAGCGTCGTGGCTTGCAGATACCGGTCAAAGAGACGAGGCACTTCGTGGGGGCCTGGAGAAATCTGTCCGCGCTTGATCGACCACACATCGAGCAGTCCCTGCAGATCGAGCTTCAACTGTTCGGCAACATCCGTGATTACCGCATCAGATTGAGAGAGTGCCGGCCGCCCAAGGACACGTTGTACCCCGCGCAGCAATGGAAGCATCGAGGTGATCGAGAGCGACAGCAAAATCGTCGTGGCATCGTCGCCTCCACCTCCTTCGACATACCGTTGACGTAAGCGTAATAATTGGCTCGTGAGGCCCTGGACCACGGCCTCTCTCAACCGATCGATCTTCACGTGAAAGCCGATGAAAGGATCGCGCCCGCCGAGAACGCGATGCTGTTCCTGAATTTCCAGAAATTCTAGTGGAAAGACCTCTGCCGACGTGCGCAACTCCTCTTCCGTGAGAAAGAGGGGAACCACGATCTGTTCCTTGCTCCATTGACGGTGCAACGCACTGTACTGTTTGAGGACGGCGCTGTCGTACGAGGACACCAGGAGGAGGATATTCAGGTTGGACCGCCCAGGAATGAATTCCCCCCGAACGGCGCTGCCATAGAGCAACATGCCTTCCATCTGCTCCCCGAAGACACCTATGACCTCCTTCGCGTAGATCCGCAGCAACTTTTGTGTGTCGTCCGGCAATCCCTCGATCACACGCTCAGTCATCCCATATTCCTCACGAAGACATCGGATGTGGAGATTTCTCATTCGCACGTATGTCGGGGAAAAATCCCGCGGCAATCACGCGATCGATCAGATTAAACGGCGGCATCGTCCGCAACCCCGCCGTGGTCGATAAGACCTGATAGCGAAGACGTGCGTTCCGATCCAGCGTCTGAAACACGCGATCACGCAGAAAGGCCACCACCGGATTTGTCGTATTCCAATAGAATACTTGCTGGTCCGCCAATTCCTGCAACATGGTGACTTGTGGCCGCCTGCTTCGTTCAAATTCCTTCAGCCTGGCAGCTGAATAATCTTTGTCGCCAAGACAGCCCGGCAACAGATCGGACAGTGCCATGGCATCGACCATGGCCTGCATGCGCCCCTGCGAGGCATGGGGATTCATGGCATGGGCGGCATCGCCGATCAGGACAGCTCCGTCGGCGACCCAGGTCGCCGTACGCACCCGCCCGGTCGGCATGTAGGCAGTCTGGCTCCAATCGCTCAGCCGTCTAAACAGCCCTGCGAACTGCGGCGCGATCCGGCTCCACGTCTGCTGCAGCACGGGGATACCTCGCTGCTTCAGAGCCTCCATCGAATCCTTGGGGATCATGTAGAAAAGATAGACCTTATTCCCTGTTGCTGGAAACACACCCAAAATGTTCCTGTGGCCGATGTAGTAAAAGGATTCCGATACCGGCTCCTCCGAATCCAAAATCGCAATCAGATACGCGTCAGGATAGAGATACACGTCGGCGGGAATCTTCAGCGCTTCACGCACTTTCGAAAAGGCGCCATCGGCGCCGACGACAATCTTAGCACGGATCGTGTTCGTACCTTCCGGACCCTTTGTGGACAATCCCACTACCCGGTCGCCCTCGCGCAAGAGTCCTGTGAAAGAGGTCCCGTAGCGAAGCGTCACACTTTGATATTGCTGCACCGCCGCGACAATGGCATGGTGAGCCACATTCGGCAAGGTCACGATGGCGCGATTGTAGGGCGCCGGCAGATCGCCATAGTCAATACTACAGAGGCGCGTCCCTCCGGCCCGGCAAAAATGAAAGTGCCGCACGGATCGCGTGGCATCGGCCGGCAACGACGGCAACACACCTAAGCGATCCAGCACTTGCTGCCCGTTCGGTTGGAGAATTTCTCCCCGCAAGCCCTTGGGCGGACCAACCGCCTGATCCAGCACGACAGTGCTGATCCCTTGCTTCGCCAGCGCCAGGGCTAAGACGGCTCCGCCACCCCCTGCCCCCACGACCGCGACGTCGGTCTGTTCGATCGAGTCTGACATGTCACTCAGTGCGCTTCCCACACCCGATATCGAGTGTGATCGTTCCACATCGTCAAGAACTTCTCCCGGGCCTTGACGGTGATCGCGTAATCGGTAATGACGTCGAGCCGCTCATCGTTATAGCGATTGCCGCTCGTCGTGTGGTTCATCGAGCCGGTGGTGCTCACTTCATCGTCGATCACAACCTGTTTCAGATGCATCAACCCATCGTGCACGTTCACGAGGATAGGAATACCTGCCAAATGCAGCGTCTGGAGCGCGGTGTGTTGCTTGACATCCTCAGTGCGCTGCGCATCGGTGATCAGGCGCACATCAACCCCCCGCTTCTTTGCCGCGACCATCGCCTCCACCGCTCGGGGAGAGGTCAACCCATAGACTGCCACATAGATGTAGCGTGTCGCATGCCGATAGAGCGTAGTGAGGCGATCGAGTGGCGCGTCGTCCGGCCCGTAGTAGACCTCCACCGTCGCGCTCCATCCGGTTCCGACTGGAACCGCGAGCGTCAGCACGACGAGACAGAGCGACCGCACAATGGAGTGGGCGAGAGCTGCGCTCATTCGAGCTCGAACAACATCTTGAAATGATCGTCTGTAGCCTCCCAGGCCTGGGGTGCCGAATTGGCGAGCCACTGCTGCAGAAACCCTTTTTGGCCCGGAGTGAGCAATTGTTTGATCTGGTGAGAGCGACCTTGGAGGGGCTGCAGAAACCCGACCCGCTTCTGGAAATCCAATGTTGCCGTGCGGACATATATGTTCGTGAAGGCCGTCGGTGTGTCGCCCTCCCCATCGCCTTGAATCCAAACTGATAAAAACTTCTCTAACTGGAGTCCGGTACTATCCATGGCGGGATCGGTATCGTGAAATAGCTCGTTTTCAGATTCTTCGAGCGGAATAGCCTCAGCGGACCTGAACATGAAGTTGCGTTTCCACATGTCGTTGCTCTTCCAAAAGATCGCATAGTGGCGGCGGAACGCGGACAAAGTCAAGCCACGAGGTGGACGAGTTCGTTGCCTTGACAATGGCGAAGTCGCTTTGATAACGTGTTGAAATTGTTTAATCTCTAGGCCATCTTAGGAGTCTTCATGCAGGTCAAAATCAATGGGAAGGCGGAAGAGTTTTCAGGGGGAACGGTCCTTGATCTCCTCCAGGCCAAAAAGATTGAACCACAAATGGTTGCGGTCGAAGTCAACGACACCGTGTTGGACCGGAATCATCTCGCCACCACCAGCCTAAGCGAAGGCGACCGGGTTGAGTTCTTGTTTTATATGGGAGGTGGCCGGTGACGATGACTGCGCATAAAGACATTACCGAACTCATCGGACGGACTCCCCTCGTCCGTCTGAACCGTTTGTCCCTTCAAGGCGGGGCAACGATCTATGGAAAGGTCGAATTCTTTAATCCCGGTGGAAGCGTCAAGGACCGGATTTGCCTCAATATGATCAACGAGGCAGAACGACTTGGCTCATTAAAGCCTGGCGGCACAATCGTCGAGGCAACCAGCGGAAACACCGGGATCGGACTGGCATTAGTCGCCGCGGTCCGTGGGTATAAGCTGATCCTCGTGATGCCGGAGAGCATGAGTATGGAACGGGCAAGTCTCTTGTCGTCCTATGGAGCACAACTCGTCTTGACGCCGGCCTGGGAAGGGATGAAGGGCTCGATCCGCGAGGTGGAAAGCATCATCGCGCAGAATCCGTCGTACTTTATGCCGGATCAGTTTTCCAATCCGGCCAACCCAGCCATGCACAAAATGACCACGGCGATCGAGATTATCGAGTCGCTCGACGGAAAGATCGATGCGTTTGTGGCGGCAGTGGGCACAGGCGGCACCATTACCGGATGCGGGGAACTCTTTAAGGAGCGGAATCCCAGCGTGATCGTGATTGCGGTTGAACCGGCCGGATCCCCGGTTCTATCCGGTGGAGAGCCAGGACCTCATAAAATTCAGGGCATCGGCGCGGGGTTCATCCCGAAAGTGTTGAACCGTGCCGTTCTCGATCGTGTGATGACCGTGACCGACGACGAGGCCTATCAAACGGCCAAGCAGATCTCGAAAAAGGAAGGGCTCTTGGTGGGAATTTCCGCAGGGGCCAACGTGTTCGCCGCGCAGAAGGTGGCTCAGGAACTTGGACCAGGTAAGAACGTGGTCACCATCCTCTGTGATACGGGCGAGCGGTATATTAGCATCGAAAAGTATTTCAACATCTAACGTGAGACGTGAAAAGTAAGACGTAAAAGGTTCAGAGCATCTTCGAGAAGAGCGCACTCCTTCTCACTTTTTACCTTTCACGTTTAACGGGGCCTGTATGGAGTTTACTGAAGATCAAATATCCCGATATAGCCGGCATATTCTTTTACCTGAAGTCGGTGGCAAGGGGCAAAAGAAAATCGCCAAGGCCAAGATTCTTCTGGTCGGCGCGGGAGGCCTTGGTTCGCCGGCGGCGCTCTATCTCGCCGCAGCCGGTATTGGCACGATCGGCCTCATCGATAGCGATGTGGTAGACCTGAGCAATCTTCACCGGCAGATTCTTCACCATACGTCGGACGTGGGCCGTCCCAAAGTCGTCTCGGGCAAAGAGAAGATTCAGGCGTTGAACCCGGATGTTCAGGTCTCGACGTACGAGGAGCGGCTGACAGCCGGTAATGCGTTGAAGATCGTCAGTGCCTACGATATCGTCATCGACGGGGTCGACAACTTTACGGCCAAATTCTTGATCAACGACGCCTGTTTCTTTGCTGGAAAACCGTTGGTCCACGGCGGCATCCTCCGCTTCGATGGGCGCGTGACGACCATTGTGCCGAAGCAGTCCGCCTGTTACCGTTGTATCTTCAAAACTCCACCGCCGCCCGGCCTCGTAGCCTCTTGCCAAGAGGCGGGTGTGATCGGTGTGTTGGCCGGCATCATTGGCACAATCCAAGCCACTGAGGCATTGAAACTCATTCTGGGAATCGGCCATCCTCTCACGAACCGGTTCCTGGATTTCGATGCTCGCAAGACGCAGTTCAGAGAGATCAAAGTGAAACGCAATCCCGACTGCGCGCTCTGCGGCGCGCACCCGACGATTACCGAACTGATCGATGACGGCGATCCGTTTGCCGGCTGTGCCGTCCGGCCGTAATTATTTTGACGTAGCAAGGTGGAGTCGCCATGGGCACAATGAAAGCGCTAGTCTGTCGCGAGTGCGGAAAAGAATATCCAACCAAGGCGATCCATGTCTGCGAGATGTGCTTTGGCCCCCTCGAAGTAAAATACAACTACGAGGAGATTAAGAAGAATATTTCCCGAAAAAAGATCCAGGACGGGCCACACAGTATCTGGCGGTATGCCGATCTTCTTCCGGTTGAAGGGCCGGCCTTTCTCGGCCCACATGCCGGGATGACTCCGCTGGTGCGCGCCAAAAATCTCGGCGCCTACCTCGGACTGGACGAGCTCTATATCAAGAACGACACGGTCAATCATCCCACGCTCTCGTTCAAAGATCGGGTGGTGGCCGTGGCCATCACCAGGGCTCGCGAGTTGGGATTTGAAACCATTGCCTGTGCTTCAACCGGCAATCTGGCCAATTCCGTCGCCGCCCATGCGGCTGCTTCGGGGATGCGCGCCTATGTATTCATTCCCGGCGATTTGGAAGCCGCGAAAGTCCTGGGGAATCTAATCTATAAGCCGAACGTGGTCGAGGTCGAAGGTAATTACGATGACGTCAATCGCCTCTGCAGCGAGATCGCCGGCGAACATGCCTGGGCCTTTGTGAATATCAATATTCGCCCCTACTATGCGGAAGGCTCGAAGACGCTGGCGTTCGAAACCGTGGAGCAACTTGGCTGGCGCACGCCGGACCAAGTGGTCATCCCGATGGCCTCCGGCTCGCTCCTGACCAAGATCTGGAAGGGCCTCCATGAAATGAAAACCTTGGGTCTTATCGACGACGTGCGGACGAAGATCAACGGGGCACAAGCGGAAGGCTGTTCCCCTATTTCCACAGCCTTCAAATCAGGGCGGGATTTCTTCAAACCGGTGAAACCCAGAACGATCGCCAAGTCGCTGGCCATCGGCAATCCCGCCGACGGGTACTATGCCCTCAAAGCGACCGCCGAGAGCACGGGCGCCATGGACATGGTCTCAGACGACGAAGTGGTGGAAGGGATTAAGTTGTTGGCGCAAACCGAAGGAATCTTTGCAGAAACCGCTGGCGGTGTGACGATCGGTGTGCTCCAAAAGCTGGTAAAGCAAGGCACGATCAAAAAAGGCGACGTGACGGTCGCATACATCACAGGCAATGGCTTGAAAACACAGGAAGCAGTGATCGATGCGGTCGGCAGGCCCCACCGTATTCAACCGAGTCTGGTCAGTTTTGAGCAAACCTTTAAGGTAGGGAAACACGGGAGTGGTGACGCATGATTAAGGTTCGCATTCCAACCCCGCTCCGTCCTCTGACGAAGGGACAGGGAGAGGTCGACGCACAGGCGGGCACGATCGTCGAGATGATCGACACCTTGAACGCTTCCCACCCTGGGATCAAGGATCGCCTCTGCGACGACACGGGAGAGCTTCGCCGGTTCGTAAATATTTACGTCAACGAGGAGGATATTCGATTCCTCAAGGGCAAAGAAACCTCGCTCAAAGACGGCGACGAAGTCTCGATCGTGCCAGCCATTGCGGGAGGCACATCATGCCAAATGTGAAAGTGCATATTCAGTTTCCCGAGGACAAGATCAAAGAACCGGTCATCTATCAGATCGGTCACGAATATAAAGTCGTCACGAACGTCCGGCGAGCCGACGTTCGTGAAACCACCGGATGGATGGATCTCGAACTGACCGGGGACAGCACGGAAATCGAACGGGCGATCGCAGGCCTTCGCAAGAAAGGCGTTGTCGTCGATCCGATCGAATTGAATGTAGTGGAGTGACACGCAGTGAAACGTAGAAAGTGAAAAGTCACACGAAGCATCTCGACAAGACCTTATGCTTTTCACATTTTACGTCTAATGGGGCTTATGGAACTCACTGAACAACAGATCCAACGATACAGCCGGCAGATTATTCTCAGCGACATCGGTGGCAAGGGTCAGCTGAAACTGACCAAGGCGAAGGTCTTGCTCATCGGCGCCGGGGGGCTCGGCTCGCCTGCCGGACTCTATCTTGCTGCCGCCGGTGTCGGCACCATCGGTCTGGTCGATGGCGATGTCGTCGATCTCTCAAACTTGCAGCGGCAAATCCTGCACTCCACGGCCACGGTGGGCCTGCCGAAAGTGGAGTCCGGTCGTAATTCCCTGTTGGCGATCAACCCGGACATCACGATTGAGACGTACCATCAGAACGTCGACGCCGACAATATTCTTCCGCTCCTATCCCAATTCGACATCGTGCTGGATGGATCCGACAACTTTGCGACGCGTTTTCTCGTGAACGACGCCTGCTTTTTCGCCAAGAAAACCCTGATTTCTGCCAGCATGTTCCGTTTCGAAGGCCAACTCACGACGATCAAACCACACGCCGGTTATCCCTGTTACCGCTGCCTCTACCCGGAGCCACCACCGGCTGGGCTCGTTCCGAATTGCCAAGAGGCCGGTGTCTTAGGAGCCCTTGCAGGCACCATGGGTATTCTTCAAGCATCCGAAGCGATCAAGGAAATTCTCGGCATCGGCGAAACCCTGGCCGATCGCCTGCTGATCTATGACGCCCTGGAGATGAAATTCAGAAAAGTCAGCCGTCCCAAAGACCCGGCCTGCCGGCTTTGCGGGCCCGCACCGACAATTACTAATCTGCGCAGTGACTATACCGTCACCTGCACCATCTAACACAGGATGCTGAAAACGCCTGCCAGTTTCGTTCTCGCATCGTTCAGACCCTCAACGTTGAGGAGGACTTCTCGGAGGTCTGAGGCAATCGAGGGGCTTTTCCGTTCGCCAAAACCCATAGCAGAGAGCGAACGGCTCACACGAAATGCGGTATGTACCTCCTTGGGCCTTCACTCGCTGCGGCCTTGCCGGACAGTCGTTTTGAGCATCCTGCCGCCTCCTATCCAACTCGACAATTGGTCTTCGTCAGGAATCTGATAACGTGTCTGATCTTGTTATCCCTCAATCGATCCTCGATGACATGGTGGCCCATGCCAGGGAACTCGATCCCTACGAGTGTTGCGGGCTCTTAGCCGGAACCAACGGGGCCGTCAGCCATGTTTATCGGATCAAGAATATCGTGGCAACTGAAGGAGCCGAGAAACTGTCGTCCTTCGACCCGGCAAAGGCTGCACATCTGGAACGACTGTCCCCGGCCGAACGAGCCGAGATTGCCTTCGTGATGGACATGCAAGATTTTTCCGTTGCGAAAAAAGATATTCGAAGCAAGGGGCTCGATCTGCAAGTGGTCTACCACTCCCATCCCCACGACCCGGCCCGCCCCTCCATCACCGACATCAAGATTGCCACCGACTATGAAGACATCTGGCCAAAGATCAACTTGCCCATTCCAGCCTATCTACTCATCTCCCTCATGGAAAAGTCGAAGCCAGAAATTCGCGGATATTGGATCAAGAGTGGGATGGTCACACAAGCGCGCATCACGACCACTCTCTAGCAGGATGCTGAAAAAGTCCGCCAGCTTCGTTCTCACCTTGAAAGCATCCTCAACGTAGCCCAGAGGCTACGCCTCCGGTGCTTTCATCGGCTGCGGCCTTGCTGAACGGCCTTTTTGAGCATCCTGCGGGAACCTGTTCCTGTTGTGGCATACATACTGATCATCAAAATTCTCGCACACTAATTTTCGTTCGGCACTTTCCGAATTGTTTCCCCTTCGCCCTAGTGCGATAATGATTTCCTGATTAGGCTCTTAAGCAGGAGTGCTCGTCATGTCATACATGCGTACGACTCTTCTCCCTGTCTTGTTTGGTTTCATCCTTCTCAACCTGATCGCGTCTCCCGGTTTTGCCGAGGAGAAGAGTTTTTACAGCCCCGTTATTCATGTCGATATGGACACGCATCGCATCTTGATTTCTACCTTCGGGTCCGTGTTCTGGATCGACGTTCCGGATGCCGCCAAGCCGCACATCGAGAAACTCCCGGTATCAGGACTCGTGGATTTCGTTGTCGAGATGAGAGAGAACGGGCAAGCGCCCCTACTGAAGACCTGGAAAGTGAAATCGGGGGAAACCAGCTGCACCTACTTCGATGGGAAAACCTGCAAGTAACCAGGGGGTAGTGAATCGTCTCGCGCAAACGATTGCCGATTGACCCCTTACATCAGTGAATCAATTCATGTACTCATTCACCCTTCCCCGAAGAACGAGTCGCGTTCTGACAAGCCAGCAGATAGGCTAGCGACTCACCCTCAGCGACCGGAGGAGCTGGTGCCCCTTGTGCCGTGAGGGGAAGGCTGTGTTGGGGCACAGGCAGTGCCAGCGGAGCCGTCTTGCTGCAGCGCATGGTTAGGCGCATTTGGAGGATGAAGGAATTTGACAAGCGCGATACTTGGAAGCTCACAAAACCGGTAGAAAAGACGAGCAACGGGAACGATGAGAACCCACGACGCGATGCAAAGGAGAAATAAGAGAATAGGATGAATATTAGCGCCGAACATAATCACTACCGCATCTTTTACACCCAAAAGCAGCGGTTGATGCAATAGATAGAGGCTGAAACTCCAGAGCCCAACTTGCTGTAAGTGGTTGCGTAAAAAGTCGGGAATAGAGATTCTTTGATCTGCTTTATGAAGAAGTGACGCCACAACACCTGCAGTGAATAGAGCAAAGAACAGGAATTTCATGCTCGAAAGCGGCTTGAAGAAGATGCATGCAATTGCGAGCGCTCCGACTGCGTAAAGAAAAATGGGCGGTATCATGAGACTTTCGCCTCGAAGGTAACGTTCTGCGACGACAGCTCCAAGTGACCAACTGAACCAGAACATAAGCGGCGAACCGCTCAACCACGAGGGGAGTCCTGTGCCACTGGCTGTGAACAGCACGCCGTCAGTCAGGCGTAAGGTGATCTCGATGGCAGCAATGCCTAGGAGTGATCGGCGCCAACCGAAGCGCGCGGCAAGTCCGATTAGAATGGGATATAACGCATAAAGCTGAACCTGGACCGCAATACTCCAAAATGATGGATTGATACCGAAGAATAATCGTTGGTCGAAGTTGTGGAGGAGGGCAAGATGACTCATGAACTGGGCTGCATCGACCCAGGAAGCAAGGTGGAGTTTGGTAATGGGATACACGAATGCGAAGAAGAGAAGTGCTGCCAGATAGGGAGGATAAATCCGAAAGAACCGTTTCTGAAACAATATCCACCACTGCGGCTGACGAGAGAAACTGAGGTGGATACAAAAGCCGCTTAGAACAAAGAAAATTTCTACTCCGGGCATGAAGGTTGTGGTGACCAGTCCTAGATACGAGCGAGGAACAGTGAAATCCCGAAACCACGTTCCCCACGGCAACTCATCCAGTGAGAAAGCCGTGATAAGCGAGTGATGCACGAACACCAGAAGGATCGCCCATCCTCGAAGAAGATCGAGGAAATCAATGTGTCGCTTTATTTGTCGCTCCATTTGGTACATGCGCCCAGCTATAAGCTGGGCCTCACCCAACTTAAGTTTCGCACCGATGACTCGGTAGCTTTGTCTCGAATATCCTGGCGCCCTTCTCCCACCTCACCGCTCGCGGCAACGACCAACGGCCAATTGTTCATGACGAGACCGGCGGGACGGATTTCCTGACACGCCTCGGGCAAACGACTCCATCGCCGCAATGGGAGAGCGTAAAGTTAAGCAATAACCTCGCCCGCCAAACATGGGTTGGGCCTCACGGCTGAGCACACTTGATGTCACCTACACGGTTCAGTTGCCGCTTACGCTCGGCTATTGCTAGGCCTTACGCTCGCCTTTCACCGTAGCTCGAAATGAAGAACTTGCGCTGACGTCTGACGCGTGGTTCGCCAAGCAAACGCGCGGCTTGCTTCGTGGTCTATGCGGGTGATATTGCGGAGACGCGTCACTTTGGAGAGCCTATCTTATGTACTATCCGGTTCCGTATCACAAGCCACTTTCATCGGAGCTTGGATAAGACCCTTTCGAAATCCCGCCAGGATCGGAAACTTTCCACACATCTACACTTCGACAATATCTGCTTTCAAGGATTGCACGAAGGCGACCACCTCGCTACGCTCAGTCTGGGGAACTTTAAACGCATCCAGGGTCGCATTGACATGGCCGAAAAATGCCGTCCAATCGGCCTCGCTGATCTTCATCCCTTTATGAGAAACCTTCATGTCGCGCCCGGTGTAATACATGGGCCCGCCGGCACTCGCACAGAGAAAATCGACCAGGAGTTGTTTTTCGCGCTTGATACCATCCTCTCCTCGATGTTCCCAGAAACGCTTCAACCGCGAATCCGACATTAAGCGTGGCAACAAGTTATCAGAGACTGCGCACATAGCGTCATAGCCTCCGAGACGTTCATAGAGTGTTTTCGTGCTCATTGCTAGGTCTCCCCCTGGTTAAGAGATAGATATATGGCCCAAGCTGACCAGGCACCGCCTGTTTTCAGCGTGTCCAACTCAACACTTCGGTGTAAACTTTACTGAAAATGTTAAACCGATGTCCACTGCTACCCGCGGCTACGACCAGCGGGCGATTGTTCATCCCGAGACCGACTAGACAGGTTTCTTGACAGGGCTTGGGCAGGAGACTCTGGCGCAGCAATGGTGCAGTGGAACATCACGCAATGACCTCCCCGACTTTGATTAACATTTCTTTCTTGCGAAGTTGTTTGTCCAACATAAATGTTCCAAACGGAATAACTGACGCAAGCAGTGCATACAGTGAGAAGCTGAAGGACCATCGTTGTCTATAATGCAGCATGGCCAACAGGCCGACATAGAGCACGAACAATAGTCCGTGTATTGAGCCCACTACTCTCACGACCTCTGGCATCCCCATGAAGTACTTCATCGGCATAGCCATGAATAACAAGGTGAGAAATGAAACTCCTTCGGCTAACGCGATCGTTCTAAACACTCTGATCTGGCTCATAGGTACTTTTCTTCCTTCTTCCTCAGCAATAGAAATTCAGGTAACGGGTAAACGGGGAATGGTGCGGCAATTAGCAGGCAAAGCGGGGGGGAATTTATAGAGACATTCGGTTTTATTCCTGCAAATCTCGCGCGGTTGCTCGATCAAATTCAGAATATCCCCTTTGTTTCCCGCGGTTGTGCATAGAGGACTATCACTTATGAGAATGCTCAAAAAGACCGTCCAGCAAGGCCGCAGCGAGAATCATCCGACTCCTCATACCTCTCATAAGGGGGAGTGGCCAAGGCTGCCCTTTACTGCGCGCATCGAACGAGCACATTCTTATCGTGCGCGTTCTGCGAGCAAGAAGGGCACCTGGCCGCTCCCCGCTCCCTTTTTCAACATCCTCATTCTCCGCTACCCGCCATGTCGTCGATAAGAGGTCTATTAATATCGGTGCACCCGAAGCAGATAGTGTCGAATAGGGTATCGGCATCTGCGACAAAGTTCTTTTCGTCGGTGAGTTTATCGGCGATGACCTGGGTGTAGCAGGTGTCGCACAGCATCATCAGCCCACGCGATACGCCGACCGTTTTTCTTCCCGTGCTCCACGCCATAACTGTCTACACCGACCCTTTCTGCCTCGCCAGCCAAAAATCTTCAGCTTCGAGATCGATCCCGCACACAGCACATTCGTAGACTTTCGCGTCAGCTGGAAGTTGGATTTCCGTCCGATCGATGCGCCCACGGCAAACATGATAAAACCGCCCGCGCGCGTCCTCGTTATCTAACGGATCGCTTTCATAGATCAGCACCATCGGCCGACTCTCCTCAATAAGTGGTCTTAGTATACTGGCGGTCAAGATCCATCCGCAACGGCCAGGTCTTCGATTACCGTGCGATATTGAAGAGACTCGCTTACCCGGGGCACCGGGGTTTTTCTTCGCTTATACCTCATCTCCCTGTTCAAATATTAAGGGGGGGACAACACGCGACATTAGGGAGCGTCCGCCTCCATGCCTTTTTTAGGCAGGGCATGCTGCAACTGTGGCGTTCCATGCTGGATAGCCTCCGAGTACACAATAACCTTGAAGGGGCTGAGCTCTTGGTATTTCTCTTTCTGCTTCAAGAAAGCCATCTTCCTCAGCTCCTGCAACTTGGCACTGGACGGATATTGAGTCAGTGCCCATGTCGTTGTGCGTGCCGCGAGTGCGTGGTCGCCGCTCTCCAGCATGTTTTCAATGGCACTGACCAGCTGTGGTTCTGAACGCTCTAAGTAGTGCGTCAATAACACACCGAACTCTTCCTGACTAAGATGGTCCATGCCTTGAAGGTCGGGCTGCCAGTAGCCGATGTTCTGATCGTATATTCGGTTGATTACATTCTCTCGCATGACGAGAAAGGGGAAGTGCACCTC